>Ga0307517_10000496_pt1 | contig 67428 bp, 59 predicted proteins | sample 23_EM_MG_FD_194515 | JGI IMG/M metagenome (GOLD analysis project Ga0307517, IMG submission 194515) | Populus trichocarpa ectomycorrhiza microbial communities from riparian zone in the Pacific Northwest, United States - 23_EM | ecosystem: Host-associated > Plants > Roots > Unclassified | place...
GCCCCAGCCCCCCCCCCCCCCCCCCCCCCGATCCCCCCGGTAACTTTGGCCAATTCCTTGATTTGGTTCAAGTTCAAGCTCTGTTTCTGGATTTGAATTTGGGGCACGTGCTAGATGCGGTACTTACTGCACTGTACTGGACTGGACTGGGCTAGTAGGGTAGGGTACTTGTATGGCATAGTAGGTACCCGGGTTGAATGGATATCAATCAATCAATCAATCAATGGATCATGGTACAGTATCATAGCCGGGTTGGCCGATTGGTTAGTTGGTTAGTTGATCAAGTCCGTTGTGGGAATCTCATCTCATCTGATCATCTCGTCATCTCATCTCGCGCTCTCGCTCGCTCAGGATTAAACGATTGATTGACTGACAATCCTGGGAGGTTTTTGCCTTCGTTCTTTCCCTCCTGTCCAGTACTTCCCCTCGGCCTCCGGGCCCGGGAGGGATGTGCCAGTGCATACGGTAGAACCGACCGAAGCAAGACAAGTCCGTCCATCCATCCATTCAATATCATTCACACATTGCCATCCCTCCTCCGCCTCATCAATCAATCACTCACTCACTCACTCGCAAAAACCACAAAAGTCCAAAAAAAAAAAGGAAACAGAAAAAAAAGAAAAAGAAAAAAGAAAAAAGTCACACGTGCACAAACACACAATTACCGTAGCCCCATATCGCGCACGGATATTTCACCACGAACTACGATACTCGAGTTGCCATCTCGATTCGATTACGATGCGCTACTGTAGTTCATCTGCCACTCCCTCCCTTCCCTTCCCTTCCCTTCCCTTCCCTTCCCTTCCCTTCCCTTCCTCTTTCATGTACCGTGCGGTTATGGCGGATAGATAGATTGAATGAATAAATTAATGAATCAATAATTTACTGAGCTTAGCGTAGACGGATGGATAGATTGATGAGACGAGATGTGTAATTGAGCTTGATCAAGGGAAGGGAAGGGGGGGGGGGGGGGACTTTTCACACTTGTTCTAACCAAGATAGCTATCTAGCTATGATATCTAGCTTACCGGTAGATAGCTAGCTCCCTTTAGTCATTCCATAAGAAACCTCATTATTATTATTATACCAAACTGCACATTACACTTATCACGACTGAACTGCATACCCATACCGGCCGGCACTGCAATGCATTGCGTTTTCATTATATAGATTTCGTTTTTTTCTAAAAACACGCCTCACATCATGGCAGTTGAATTGAAACTTTTTTTTTCTTTTCCTCTCTCGCCTCATCCTCCTCCTCCTCCTCCGAAAATCCTCGATCACATCTCGTCTTCATCTGCCGAAGTTGTTCTACTTCTATCTCTCTAAAAACAAAAAACAAAAAAGGAAAGAAAGAAACAAAAAAGCAAAAAGGGTGGTTGAAGGAAACAAAAAGAAACAAAGAGGGAATCCCGGAAGTCGGAAGGGTTAAGGCTATGATTGGATAAAACGGTGGGGGATTTTGAGCCGGGATTATATGATCGCCAGAGCAACCGACCGGCGACCGAGCGACGGCGCGAGCGACCGGCTGGCCGACTGACTGACTGAGATTCCTCCTCCACTCACTTCCTTTCCTCTCGCCTCTTTCCTTCCTCCCATCCATCCATCCTCGTGAGATATGTAGGTAGGTGAGGTAGGTGTAAGTAAATGTGGAGGCAGACAAAGTATCAATCAATCTGCGAGTAAGAGAAATAGGAAAGGGGAGGGGAGGGGAGGGGAGGGGGGAAAAGAAAAGAAAAAGGTAAGAAAGCAAGGACAAGGGAACAAAGGACAAGGAAGGAAGGAGACTCCCGCATCAACAGACAGCCCTCCCTCTCAACCAATGACATAATCCGAATTAAAATTCTGGTCCATGGGAAATTTAAAAAAACCAACCCCGTGATCAATCAATGCCTACAACTACACTACACTACACTACCCTATCCCATCCATTTCTATCTACCGTAAAAAAACTTTCCACCATGTGGCGGTGTGTGTGTGTGTGTCTGTGTGAGTGTCTGTTTCCGCCGTAGCCTTCCTCCACTTCCTCCTGCTCCTCTCTTTTTTAAACCTCTTATATTTTCTTTTTCGTCCACATTTTCTTGCCCTTTGGACGTGAAGTTGGCAGGGGTATGCTAGGAATCTCTCTATGCCCTCTTTGTCCGCCTACCTCACGTGCCGGCTGCCTTTTACGAGTGAGGGTTTATGTCTCGTCAAGTGATTGGAGAGGAGGGCATTAGGAGATGGAGCGCGTGGCCTGATCTTGGTCCCCCCCTTCGGCCATGGGGTGCTGACGATGATGATGATGATGGACTGGGCGGTAGATGAAGAATTGGAGGGGAAGGTTTCGTCATAGGCGGTGCCGGCAAGTCTCTCTTTCTCTCTCTCTCTCTCTCTCTTGTATGGATGAATGCATGGATGGAGCGAGTTTGCGGAGGCTTAGCCTAGTGAGACATTTGAACCTTTGCGACAAATCTCGTTTTTTTTTCCTTCTTTCTCTTTCGGCCTTCTCCTCCTCCTCCTTCCTCCTCCTCCTCGTATCATCGTGACCATATCGTCCCCCTAACTGTACCTTGCCCGCACGGCGCATAACATCTACATCTACGGGCGCGCTATCGTGCGCTATTGTGCCATGCTGTTTACGATCGTGGCCCCGCCACTCGCCATTGGTCAATCCATCACGGAACACGGCGGAAAGAGAGGGGAAAAATAAAATTATTAAAAATCATAAACCTCGTTCATACGGTATTGTATCGTATCCTACTGATTCAGAATTTCTCGACCCGTAAACCCTACGCTCTCCTCCTCCTCCTCCTCCTCGCCTAATTTCCCCTCCGCTCTCAACCAGAACCAGCCCTGCGCTTCTATGATAGGACGATACAGCCTGTGGCACTGTTGTAACCTCATGATACAATTCTGTACCCATGATCCAAAACTACTCCGGACCGCAAAAAATAAAATGGAATGGAGCAAAACATGATAAAATAAAATAAAATAAAATAAAAAGGCAACAGGTCAAAAAAAAAAAAAAAAAAGCCAAAGAGGGTCCAAGCCTCCTCCTATCGCTCATGGCTCATCAGTGGAGAACATGAGGGCAAGAATAAACCAGACCATCTGCATCCCAGGTTCTCCGGTATCGGCCACTCGGGGATTCCGGGCCATAAACCGAACCGGGAATCGGCCGTCGCCTGCCTGCTTGCCTGCCCTGCCTGCCTGCCTGCCTGGCAGTTTTGTAATCTTTACTAAAAGTAGGTCAACGCGTTTGATAGTTCATGTTCGCTCACTCGAGGGCTCGGGGAAGAGCAGGTTTGTTGGTTTCGTTTTGAACTGCGTTTTTGTTCTTTTTTGCCCTTCTCTTTCTCTCTTCTTCCCCCTTGTCTGCCTGAGGTAAATATCATTCTGGCCCGGTATGGTAGTTGACCGATCACTTCGCTATGCAAAGCATGTGCGGTATGTGATGGATGGATGGATGGAGGAGGGTGTTAGGGCCATGTTGATGTTTGTGCTTATGCTAGCATGGAAAAAGTTGGTTTTCCAGATCCTCACTCCCCCCCATCCATCCACGAACATGCCGGGAAGGACGTGATGCAATGCCCACGCTTACGCCCACGCTTGCTCACACGTTTCAATCCCGTTCGCTCCCTCGCTTGAGGAGAGAGAAGAGGAAAAGAAAAAGAAAAAAGTCTGAATGATCCTCGTTAGTTAGTTAGTTTCGTTAGCGATTTCATTAGTTTGCTCGTAGGGAGGAGGAGGAGAACGGATTCGCATATCATATCGTTACTCCAGTATCGTATCGTATCATATCATATCGTTTCGACGGGGAATCGAATTCCTAAGATCAGTGTGTGGTCCTTGATTTTTATTTTTATCTTGTTGTGTTTTATTTTTTCTTATTTTTGCTCATGTATGTTGTCGATTAAGTTTGATTTTCCTTTTTTTCCTTTTCCTTTCTTTTCTTTCTTGCCATCTCTGTTGGTTGTGGGAGTTGTGGTTTCTGGGGGGCAAGTTGCTGACAGGCATTGGGGGGCGCCACAAAGTGCACCGGTCTCCTAATGCTCCGTTCGTTGAGATGCAGATGAATACGAAGCGTGGCGGGATTTAAGATTGTGCTGGTAGTTGTCGTGTGTGAGAGAGAGAGCAGGTGCCGAAACGAAACGATGCCGGCCATTGATTTGCGATGCGATGCGATGCCGTGCGTAGCTTCGGGCAGAAGTCACGGTATCTGCTTTCTGACCTTTTCGAGCGCTAAAGTTTAAGCTTCGCCGTTTGAGAAGGCTCAGCACCGTAGTATCGCCGCAATTGTGCTTTACTACTTGGTATCGCTTGCTGTAAATACCAAAAATTATTATCCGTAAAAATTAAAATTAAAAAAAAAGCTTAAAACATAGAATCTGTACAGTTACCGTTTTAATTGGTTCGGTCCGTTAATCTGTGCTTTTTCGCCTATTTTTGTATGAACCGGACTTCATCCACCTCGTCCCCCCCCCCGTCACGCGATTTGGGGGAATTTTTTTTCTTTCTATTTCCTTGCGGTTAACTCGGTCATGAGTTTGATTTTGCATTTCAGCTCGAGCATGGTTGTTTCCCCTTCGCTTTCCTCCGGCAATTGCTCTAGCATTGCCGAACGGGAGGGTGGTGGACGGGGCGCGGGCAGACTGAATCAATGCCGTTTTACCACTTGTGAGACAAATCTCAGTTGCGTGCCCACCACACCTTCCTTACAACGCGACGCGGGGGGAACCCGGCGTCACCTAATCTCACTCGTAAATGTTGATCATTTTTCCTTTTTCCTTTGGGTTATGTTGCGGCTTTGTTTGAAGGATGATTTGTGGGGGCCTTGCGGAAACACGGTGATTGGTCTAATTGAGGGTTTGTTGGTTCTTAGATATGGTGGGTACGGTGTGGAGTTGTTATAAATTCGTGGCGGAGATGGATGCATTTGAGAGGATGGGGGATTCGGGCCTAAAAAAAAACGGTTAGTGATGTGTGGCAGGTACCGTACATTATGGGCTTAGATAGAAACATCATACCTGGTAGAGCGTTCCTTGATCCGTGGGAGGTTGTTTATCAACCAAGTCAAGATGATACACCCGTGGAGAATGGGGTATAGCGCTTATTAGTCTCAGGTCAAGATCTTTGCACATGACATTCAAACCGTTGTCAGCGCTCAAAATCGTAACCCATTTCTTATTCCACTCATGGTCCATGCAGCGATATAGCGATGACTTGGAATCGGCCTTATCAGAACCAACTGTCGCCTCCAATAAGTTGGCCATATGGACTTATCTATTGCCAAGAAACGTGCTCAGCACCCTTCCTACCGCATTTTTCCATGGATTTCATAGCCAATTCCCGTCATTTCATTTGCTGTTGCGGGGGGTTGGCGCATAAGCTCATACCCAATCACTCGCAACACCAACAAGCCGCTTTGCCGGATATAATAGTGACGGATGGTAATTGTGAAAAAAAAACCGAATGGGCCTTGGGGATACCAAATGTTGGTGAATTGAATACATCTGGAGTACAAGGCGCCTGGGGTACGGCTCCGTATTGGGGTGCTTCTGTAGCGCCGACTGCGTTATCTCCCCTGCTATTTGTCTCCCATGTGTGGTTCGCATGTTTCTCCCGCGTGTGGTATATTGGCTTCGTACTGGTCGGCTCCTTGTAAACCCATATCCCGTGTTTTATTTCCTTCCTTCCTTAGGACTAGCCTTGGGGGTAAAACCTTCTAATATCCCTCTTCTCCAACATTAGCCAAGATAGAATCTGCATAGAACATGCATTCGCTTCGTGCAGAGGCGCTGGGGGGCGCCGAGGAGTGATCACGTAGCGTAAAAACTGCATCAGATGAGGCACCCCTGAGCCTCGGCCTCGTGAACTAGCGGTGGGAATTGCTCTGACTGACTCCGCTTACAGGAGCCAGCTCATCCCACTATTACTTGATGGTATGTTCCGTTCCGTAGTGGGGTATGAGGAGTAAGGGGCGGGATCAGGCGGAAGTCTGGGAGGAGGACGCTGAGGGTGCCCGATAGGGAGAGGGAGACGTGTCAATAGAAAAAGCTCTCCGTGATGTTATCGTAATACTGGGCGTTTGTTGTTTGGGGAGTGAGAATGAAGGGGAGCCCGGTTCAAGATGAATGGCGGGGTTTTTGGTGGAATGGATGAGGGGAAACAAACAAGAGATTTAGGGACAGATATAATGGCGACGACAAGATTGTTAAGTGGACGTTGCCCGGAGGGCAGGACGCAAATAACGCTGAGGGTGATGAAGTATACTGCTACCTCTGAAGGATTTTTCTCGAGGCGTGACCAGTTGTCCCGTGGTTGGCAGGTCGTATATTATCACATGTAGTCACTCGATTTTGCACTCGGCTCTCAGGCTTTTGTCGACACCGGTGCCTGCCATACCATCACCCCTATGATCCTTACTATTTGGAGAGTTATGTTCTCGTCTTGGAGAGCTGCGAGGACTACGGGGAATTCCACCCGAGACTGGCCGTTGGGTGATAGTGGTACCTGCTGAACTGGTTATCCCGTTGAGGATTAAGGGGGGACTGTGTCGCTCGGGAGGACTGGCTACTACTATTCTAGAAGGCTCGCTGAGAGCCGGATCAACTCCGTATCCCCATTTTGCCAGCCTCATCGCCAGAGTGCTTTTTTGTTCTCGGAGGCATACGGCAGGAAGCACAGTGGCGATCATTCGGGTGGTGGAAATGTGATAATGCGGTTGCACTTGAGCTTCTACTGAGAGTTGCTGGATCCTACCGTCTCTATTTTCTGACTCAGAGGAGAGCGAACCTATGTCGGAAGATACAAAAGCAGCTCGAGTGGAGTAGATGGATGAATGCCTGGTTTGAAATTAAAGGCCGGGAGCTCCTCTGGGGTGTTGGATCCTACTGAGGCGCTAGCTTATGGGATATCACGCTGCAGGAATGCAAGTATGAAGTGTGATGATTAGGCACAGAGTGATAGATTGTTGTTTTCGCTTGTCTGGCGGGAGGTATAGGATAGCGGAGTTGTGTTATATCCTCTGCCATTACGTATAGCATATTTGATTTAGTCTTCTTTGGTCTGTGTCATTCGGTAGAGGAAATTGGGCTTGGGGTTGGTTTTCACCTTAGCAGTAGCTTTATTAAGTGTGCAGGGAAATGGTGGATTTATTGGGCTCTTTCTAGGAGTTTCGGTTTCTGCTATTACTGGAATGATTCCCTGACTTCCATTCATTCACTGTGGTTTGTGGAGCTGCGTTTAGTTTCGATGGGTATTGGTTGTTCGGAAAGATATATCTATCTTGGTTTGTACTTAGTTGCGATAGCATCTCTGTTAATCGTTTGGTTCATTATCTCTTCACATTCGGCTGTGCTTAGCTCACGGTGGTCTCATTCTCACTGCTTCATCTTTTACTTCTTCGAATATGTTCTTTATTGGACACTACTGGTGTTTTCTGGGGTCTCATCTATCCTGCGAGGGTATGGATAAGCAAAATGAAGCTATCAATCCCTTAAAAACCATGGGAAAACCTCAGAAGAAACATTCCCCCAAGCCCTAGCTCTTATTTGCCTTCAGAACTAACGTACTAGTGGCTTTAGAAATATATGTTTGCTGCCATCTAGACCTCGCAATGCCGGTAGACGTAGAGTACTTTCCCCCGCCGAGGGTAGAACTATAGATGCAAAGCCCTTAGCACAAGGAAGCAATCCCGTGGGTGCAGAGTGGCCTGGTTTTCTGTTCCGGTGATTATTTCATAGCATCCTCATATGCTAAATAGGCAATCTAAGAAGCCCTATGAGGGTTATTTGTTGTGCGAGGTTGAGGAGTGGCCGATATTTGATTATCTTTGGGCAATAGAGATGGTATGATACCGGGGCGGGAAACATTTGGGTGTCTATGTATGACCCGGCTGTTAGTTTTCAGTCTTTCTGGGAAGGCATAGCTTACGATATTCCATAGCCCTATATGTGAATCTCCCGGGAGGTTGAGAGTTACTGAACCGCATGTGGATATGCGATGAAAATAATTGAGAGATCTTTCTCAGGCCAGCGAGGTGAAAGTGTGTCTTTTCGTCGGTTGCGTGTTGGAAAATTTGTTTCGATTTCGGGTGGGTGTGATTCTTAATAGAGTAGTGAGCTGAACATGACTGCAGTGGTACAAGTAAAAGCTTGGCCGACTAGAAAGTATCTGGACGCCTTGCTCTTGATTAATACTTGTCTTGGCGCCGAGGAGTCCGGACACTTAACGAGCGGCCGGATATGATACATAAATTGATCATTACCATTCCGGATGACGATTTAATATTTCCTGTGTCGGAGAAACTGGGGGATGTTCGTGTCTGTGAGATAATTCAGACATCCACAGGAATGTAACTTGTGATAAGATAAGAGCCTTTTTTTTCTTGGGGTTGCATTCCGATGTGTGTTTTCTGCCGTTTGTTTCTGCCGATTTGGGTTGTGTTTGTCACCTGTAATTATACCTCTCGCCGCTGCACTGTATATTGTGCCCCTTTCCCGCGTGAGGGAGGATTGTGCAATCATCTTATAGGCGAGCGAAATAGTCCCTCACCTCATCCTTTGGCCGAGCGTCTTAGCTCCCGGCTCTCTCGCGCGGAGTTTCAACTCGCGTCTGACTTGGTGTGTGGCATTGTTTAATGATACTTCTGACGAGAGCCAGGACTGAGCTCCCGCTGTTACATTGAACTTAGGGGGTTGTTAAAAAACTAACTCGGTGTTTGACTGGGAGGCGTGGGGGGTGCTAGGGGATTGCAACCACTGCTACTGATGTTCACTGTAGGATTTTCTGCTGGGCGTACTACCGTATGATATCCGGAAGCAATTCTAGGGAAGATAGGCGAGGTATTCCCTTTAATAAGTGTCAATTGTGCTACACAAGCGCCACGGTTGCACTCAACGAAGCAACGTCTTAAAAATCCCAGCTCGACTACAAAACCAGAGATCCCCGCTCCTTGGGGCGTTGCAGATATACTATGGATTTCGCTGACCGCACCTCCGGGGGGCTACTGGGGAAGTTGTTCGTCTTGCGGCCGAGCCTGGAGAGTTCTTTTCCCGGTTCCTGGATCCTCACGCTTCCCAGAAGAGGGTCTTTTCGGAGGCCGCTTGAATGCCGGGTGTATCGAAACCTCACACGCACTGGCCGAAGCTCTAGATCTGCAAGCCGCTGAACCCAAAAACTTTCTGGGGAGAGGTCCTTACATTCCTAAGATGGCCTAGCCGAACTGAGGGAAATTCGGGGAGGAAGGGTCATTCACTTGATATGTACGCCGGTGGCAACGGATGGGGAGTCTTTGGTGATGGAGATACATATGGGGGGATGAGAGAATGTGGCGGGATAAAAAGAAGGAGGAGGGGGAGGCCTTTGAAAGGCTTTTTGAGTCTCACGTTCTTCACGCTGGCTATAAAGGAAGAGGCGGGGGCGGGGCGGCATAGTGCGTCGGGGGAAATTACTAGCGGGGGAATCGTCAGTCGGGTTACAGCCACTATCTTTCTTCAATTTTACCCTTGATTTTGGAGATCAAGGTTTCGGAATTGTTGGCCAGGCGTCTCATTCTCTCTTTCGGATTTGGTCCAGAGGTTAGTAGCTCCTAATATATAAGGGTGTCGCGAGTGGGTGATGGTCGCTAAAGCTACTCAAGATGCTAACGGGGTTTGCTGTACACTATTAACTAATTGCGCTATTCAGGGAGTGGATTTTTTCATAGTTTAAACATTCGGAGCTGCGACAATGATCGATTAACGTGGTTTGTGGGGGTGTCCGGGGTGTCTTCCGCGGTATGCAGGGAATCCCGATATTGTCGGCGGTGCGGAGCTTGGTCACTAACTTCCTTTAGTTTTGCCCGTAGGAAGCAGTTTTTGGCCGTGGGCTCTGTGGAGATATAGTAGACGTGGACTGCGGGAAGCGGCTGGGGGTGGTGTCCGTCGGGCGTATGTGAGCCGCCGGGATTATTCGTGGTATGCTATACTAAATTTGGTACAACTTGAGCTGTGTTGTTTCATAACATACTGTATGGAAGTGGCGAGCACATAGAGCACCACTTCTCTTTGGGATTGCGGAGAATCTCTCACTAAATACATCTAGGCGGCGCGGGGGGGTATCCATTGAGGTCTGCCAATATCTTCGGAAGAGATACACCACCCTTCCGATTGAAATCCCAAAATCCAGCTTTCAGTGGGATAAATATTTGTTCCCGGGTTGTCATCTCATGAAATACTGTGCCTGGCTGGCGCAGTGGTTAACGTGTCAAGAACCAATTAACCCCTGTCGCAATTAGCGGGAACCTAGGAGTTCAATTCAAGCTTACGATGAATTATTATTGGACGATCCGTCATGTAAGGCAGGAGAATTAAAAAAAATACTGCCCTATGGGGGCTGGGGGATTGGAGGACCTAGCCTCCATCAATAGGGCTGTGGGGCTTACCGGTATCAATCCTCCTGCAATACGAGGTGGCAGAATCTGACTTTATACCTTAAGGCGATCTGCGGGGAAGAGGGGGGGGAGGGGTCAAAAAATTCATGTGCTTCCTTTGTTTTGAAAAACGACTGTGGGTCCTTAAATCTATTCTTTTCATTTTCACCCCTGGGAGCTGCTCTCTTCCTATTCGTTGCCTTGTGAGCGTATTTTTTTCTCGCGGAGCGGGGTGTGGGTGGTGCTTAGTGAAATACATAGGATTGGTAGACGCCGGGCGGGTATAGCCGGGATAAACGCATGATGAAATAAGTTCCGCGCGATACCGGCACCGTGCTGCGTTGACACCATAGCGCTTAATTGCGTTATTAGATGGATAAATCGCAGTTCTCAAATCGAAGTATAGTGCATAAGTGGGGTAAGATGTCTCATGAGTCGTGCTCCCGTTCACCTATTATCATTCGATCTGGCTTCGCTGACGGGTTTGAAGGAAAAATTCGCATAGCTTGCGACACAGGGCTGTAATTCATTTTTTTGGTAAATTACATACAATGCATTGATTCTATTACTGCGGAGGGCTGTTTACCTACCCAATGTTGCACAGTGCTGTCGCTAGACTATTTTGCGGGGAAAATATTTGTTTGTGAAGCAGCGGCAGCTATCGTGACGGCTTATTCCGCCGAGGGGTTTTGCGGATCACAAAGTAAGAATGAAGGTATTTACATTGAATATTTGCAGTTGTCTTTATTCCATGCTCTGACTATTTTCCATACAGGGCTGTGACAGCGGAGGTGATGAAAGCGGCACAGGGGGGTGTTTTTCCGGATCACTCAAATAATCCACTGTTTGCTCCCTTCCTTTACCACAGGGATTCAAGTCGAGCAGAGAATAGAGTTGTGGACAAACACAAATTAAAAAATGCATAAGAAATTGAAGCCGTCCCTCTTTTTATTATTGTTCTCTTTTTTCCTCTCCTTTCGTTCATGGTGTGCGCTTTTCTCGGGAGGTGTTGGCTGGGGTAATCCTTTGACGCCCCCTTGCATTCCCTATTAAGCGCGGCTTCGTAGTCGGACTCATTTTAATTTTTCTCTTTTTCTGGCCGCTCAATCTTGTACTGTACGCGAGGAATGTGCCTTGTTGGTACATTGTATCCAAAGCCGATTTCTATACAGTCCCCACTGTTTACCTTCTCATCCGAACCCTACAGCTGATTTTCCTTATAGCAGAATCTATGGAATTGGTGGATCTCCATCTATTCCGCTACTGATAGCAAAGGGGTTGGTAGCACAACTTTATCCCAATTCTGGAGGGTTTCGGCTTACTAGGTCTCACCGGTAGACACCTGGAGTTGCAGGCTTTTTTCCTCTTCTTTCTTGGATGCTCCGGTTAGAGCTGGCGAAGGACTTCTTAATAACATGTGTATATTTCTGAGCTGTTTGTATCCTCGGGCCGAGGAAATGGATCGTCTGGTATTGGCTTCGGCCTGGGGTTTCTGGCGGATTGTGGTCTTGAGATTGGAGATTCGGAGCATGGAATACTAAACTAAAGCTGGTTCTCGCTTATTTCCCTTTCACCCCTCAGGCAGGCTCTTGTTTTTGAGCTCAATTCAAGTTGAATTTGGAAAGTAATGGACATGGGCAGTGGGCTGTGAAATCTCGCATACAAACTTTCTGGCAAACCAAGGTGATTCTAGTTTCCATTCTGCAGGGGCTCGACAGAGGGGAGTTTGAGATGGGTAATACACGCATACCGGAGACTCTTATATCGTATCATAGCCTTCTAGCCTTACGGTTTCCTTGCCTAATATCCACTGTTGTATCGGAAGAAAAAGGCTGAGTATTTTGTGTCGGGTGCGTGACGCCAACCGGCTTGGAAATAAGCACCAAAAATCTATCATACTATTATTGAATTGTAGACCATTATGGAGCGCTAAGATAGGGCAAATATGCTGAAAGAGGTCTTGGGGCGATGGTGTACTAGGGAGGAACGAAGATGAATGACAAACATCATACTGGGTGTTATTATTTCCTAGACTTGATTAGTAGTGTTTGCGTTTGTCCGGGGGATTCACTAGCAGCTATATCGTGCGATAAGTTGTCCGTTTCCTATACTGACCTAAAGTTCTGCTTCTTTAGGGCTATACAGTGGCGGGAGCTCATCACATGAATTTGTGAGAGTAAATTATGGTGAGGAGAGGATAATGGTATCTCACCTGCATCCTTTCCTCCTCAAAGAAATAGTTAGCATTAGGAGCGTTTACCCGGTACTGGGAGAAATTGGGGCACATGGTCTGTGTGAATAATAGCTACACAATAGGAAAAGTGATTATAGGGAAAGAGTCATAGTTATTTGTTGAATTTAATTTCGCCGGATAACCTCCGGAGGGAAATATCTGTATCGTAGATACCCTTGGGTGGATCCCCTCCAGCGGCGCTGAGGGATCTAATACTTATCGTACTCCCGGGTTGGATCTACTGTTGTTTATGTATAACGATAGATGAAAATCAAACGTGGTTTACCGGTTGATGTTTTGTTAAGGTAGGACCTATGCTCTCGCAGCACTCTACATTATTTTCTCTACACTACATTTTGCTAGGGTTTCGCTAGGGATTTGGAAACAATTCGCTTCTAGGGGCCAAACTAGATGTTCGTACTTTCTTAGTTGAGTCATAGGTTATCAATCGCATATACTTTTCTGGGGTGCAACGAAGCTCCATCTGGCTATTTCTCGTGACTGGCAGGTGGAGGGAGTGGGAGTCCCAATTGAAAAATTCCTAGGGCTTGATCGCTCACTGGTCCTTTTTTTCTCTTTCTTTTTTTTCTTTTCGAAAGTGTGATTGGCATATCTCCGTAATGATCTATAGTATAGGCCCAACATCCTACGCTTCCAGATCGGCATTCCCTTCGAACCCTATAAAAGCAGCCTTGGCACCCAATCTCGCCTCGCTTCGCCTATATAAAATTTTGTTCGGTTCTCTCCCCTCCACTCCACGCACCGTAAAGAACCTTACCCGTCAACGCAACAACCTCAATGAAGCATTCCAAAGCGGCGAGGAGGGGTTGCGCAACCGCTCACCAACACCCAAAGAGTCACCAATCACCTAGGAATTCCCGGAGCCACGGTAATATTCCTCCACATACCACGACTAGTACTGCCACTGCCGCCACCACCCGCCCTAGGATTTTCAAAACACCCCAGAGGGATCGCTCCGAACGTTATGCACCTTATCCAACACACCAAGGGGGGGCTTCGGCTAGAGGCAAAACCCCCAAAACACCTCGGAAATATCGTGCAAAATATTGCCGGCCTTATGCTAGACCTCAAGAGAAGACACCGACCAGAAACGAAGCCTCAAATCATCGAGTCGGGGGGAGATCCGGGGGATTGAAGGACGGAGCTCCTGCGATTGAAGCTTTCAATGTTGGGTTGGAGGAGGAACAACGCGCTTACGATGGCGATGACGAAGACGGATGGAACTTTATGGAGGGTGACTCGAGTTCTATGAGGAAGAGGATTAAGAGATTTTGTTGGCGCGGGAGGGTGTTTTGGGGGAGGAAGCTTGATAGGGTTGGGAAGTTCCTGAACGAGTATTAAGTGCGGGGAGGTAGGGACATTCTTGTCAGAGGGGGGCTGTTTGATGTCTCGAGTTGGGGGCAAAAAAAAACCTGGACTTCAGTCCACCTGGTGTGCTTTACGGTGTGTTGTTTACAGTCTTTTGGACGATGGCTGGCTTTAAATTTTTTATGTAAGATGGTGTTTGAGATATTCCTTCTTCTTGCCCGGAGTTGGCAATGGTGTATATAATCCTTGCTCTAGATTTATCCGATGCAGATGCTTGGAATAGGCCGTGGAGTAGTGCATAAAGGTAGCAAGTTAAGTCGGTTGTTAATTGTTTTTGTGTGTGTGTGGGGTGTTTGAATTCTAAATTAATTTGCTGTTACTACGCGGGGTTGATGTTTGGTTGTGGTGGGGGTGTTTGTATGATATGATAGATTACAATATATCTACTATTGCTTTTACTACTTTTACCGCTGGTACGGCATATCTATCCTATCTAGCCAGACTTAATGCGGCGGTAGGAAGCCCTGAGAGACGCCCACATGGGAAGTAGCTAATCGGTGAGTCATTGATGCCCTATCCTCAACGGTGAATTTTCTCTACACTCTAGGATCCATAAGCCGAGTACGTTGAGAGCCCATTGTCTTAGAGTCCAGAGCCATTATCAATCATTATCACCGGGTGGCTTATAGCGCCTTCCTAGCTGTCTTTTCCTGGACAAGCCACGCATGCTCAAGAAGGTCGAAGCTAAAATTTGAAGAAGAGAGGTCATTATCGATCGGGTCTGGTGGCCTAACGGCTAAGGAACTGGGGTGTACTAATATGAAACAGGGAACATCGCTCGTTCGAATCCCTGTCGAGTGGAAGTAGTCGGGTATTAAAAATGCTCGGCGAACCACTTTTGTTTGTTGCTTTAGGTGTTGGGGTTGGTTGAAGCCCCACTTATTTTTTTGGAATTTGGCGGACTGTAGGGTGCAGAGAAGGACTGCGGGGGGTGGCCACAGATGACTGGTATTAGGGTGATGGCCAAGGACAGGGAACGAAAAGTGAGGGGGAATGCGGGGCATGGCCGGGGATTCCTGATGGCGGGGGACAGCAGACGAAATATGAGTGATGCATTATGATGCGATACAATAGAAGAAGTAGATAATATTCCTGCAAGAGGGAGAAGAAGGTTAAATAGATCATCAAATACTCGGAGTATTAAGATGAGGGTGGGTCAACTCGTTCCTCTTCAACCCTCAATTTCTCTTTCAAACGCCTCTATAAATCGTTGTTTCTTAAAGGTATATGCTTGCTCGCTTATTAGTTTACCCAGGTGACACATGATTTGCAAGTTCATAAATAGTGTGGATAAGTTTTTGATCGACGCATCCCCCGGGAGGGGGACGAGAAAGCTGTAATGGTGGTGGAGGAGTTGCATGCGCGGATGTTGGGTGATGCCCGGAAGTTATGAATCGTGGGAGTCTTTGCCTTTGTTGGCATGAGAGTATGGAAAAGGGAGAGGGGGATCTATGCGGGAGAGACTGGATATGTGTAGAGATCTATGGAAGGATAAGAGGACTTGGTTGAGATCTATATGTACTCCCGTTTTTACAGTCGGTTGTAGTAGTGGAGGATGATGGAGGTCTGGTTTCCGCGCAGGGAATATGCCGTCGGACAGGCACCGCAAGGGCACAGCAATGATCGGATCTGTCGTCACGAGAACGATCCGGGTCAGTCGCTGATAGGAAAACTGAGATGTGTTCGATATCCGATATATATGACAAGTGTGTTCGCAAAGGAGTGTGATGACCATGAGTTGTTCTCGTAAGGAGAAAGGAACGCAGCTCGGACTAGATACAGTTTGTGGTGGCCCGCACAGTGGGCTCCTACCACACAACACCAGTCACCGCCGCGCGGTCTGGTCAATAGCCCTGCTCACACCTACAAGTGTGACCTAACATACCACGATGGGGTTACTCCATCAGAGGAAAGAGAACTTCCCCACTCCTAGGTTGTGCGATGGCGATCATGTTTTCGTTGTGTGAATTCTTGGCCTTTCGTTTCGCTGTTGCGTTTGGTGTCGTTAATCCGTTTAAAATCCTTTAGGACCTGTTTTCGTTCTTTTGGTATTATAGAAAATTCCCTGTAAACCCCCTATGGTATCATACCAAATAAAAACGAGAAAAAGTGCGGTCATCAGAGCTTTTTGAACCAAATCCACAGGAAAAAAAAACCCGGGCGTCCCCTTCAGGGCGGCGACTTGCACCTGTTGCCATATCCTAGGAAGCTGGGATTTTTGGGAACTGGCTATCATGGAAAACTACTTTGTGCTCAACACTAAGGAGCGCGAGTGAGGTATACGTGGGAGAAGGCATGGCCGCTATCTGGGCCATAGTACTGCGCCGGCCATTTAAGAAGTCGGCTACATCCCCGCAACTTCCGGAGACCCACGGAACATGAAGAATCCATTATACCGACAATGCACTACAAAGCTCCGACCAACACGACGGGCGCCGGTTGGTGTTATTCCCCATAGGGGGGCCATGGCCTGCTTTTGGGCTAAATGTTTTTGTTTTTATTGTAAAATCTGGTATGACAGTTTATATCCCACCCCCGTCTTAAGACCACTGCGAAAACTCGCAAGATAAGTTTCCCATGTGGATCATTCCTTGCTTTTACGCTTCCCGGCCTTCCCGCCGCGTCGCACGGGGTAAATTATCTAAGAGTGGGGTAGTAATTGCAATGAATTTATTGTCCGTGGACAAAATCAACCGCTAATCAACGAACATGAAAAACTCAGGCCATGACAACAGCACTCCCCCACCAACCCTAATATAAGGAAAATCAGAAAAACAAATTAGGGGGGTAAATTCACAGTAGAGTAGATAGTGGAAACTAATATTTGATCTGGAGAAATTTCTTTAGGTTGTGTTTGGAGTGAGTGGTGGCAGGGAGCACTGCGGTTGCTAAAGTACGGGTGCAAAAAGACTCGTCCGACGACGCAACGGCAACCCCACCACCACTACAAATTTACTACCTATGTAACCACAACTACTTAGAATAAACTGATAATATGTGTAGACATACAATAGATATAAGAAAAGCCATATATAAAATTAGAAAGCAAAAAAAAATCAATACTTTGTATACTCCCCTTGCATCCAGGACAGCAGCAACTCTACTAGGCAGAGACTCCCACAACTTTTCCAGAAATTCACCTTCAATATCCTGAGTCCAAACCTGATTAAGGGCTTCTGCTAGACATTCCCTAACAGTCTCTGGACCCCCTTTGGTCTTATGAATGTTGGGAAAGTGCTGGTGTAGCTTTTCCTTCACCCTCTTCCAACAGTGCTCAATAGGATTGAGGTCTGGGGAATTGGGTGGCCATTCCATAACCTGTATGTTGTTTTCTGCAAACCAAGCCATAGTATCTCTTGTAGTATATATCCTTGCACCATCCTGCTGAAAGATAGGATCTCCAACTGTATCCTCCACCTCCTGACAGACATCAACTAAGCCATCTTCCAAAACTCCAATATATACAAATCTATCCACACTTTTCTCAAAAATAGGAATCAGTGGACCCTTGTTTCTACCCCAAATACAAGTCCAAACCATTAGCTTTATCCCTGGCCCCTTGGTAACCCCATGAATACAGTCTTTGTGCCACTTTTCTTCAGGTGTTCTGAACACCCAAATACTCTTAAGATCTTTAGACTTTTCAACCATGCATTCATCACTAAAGATAACACCTTCAAAGTCTTCCTTTGTCCAATTCTTATACTCCATTGCCCAAGCTAATCTCTTAACAACATGCTCATCCTTTAGGAGGGCTCTTTTCCTGGCCCTCTGAGTCTATTTCTTTATGTTGACAGAGGCCAAAGCTCTCTTGACTGTATGAATAGAGGCATGAGGCACAACATCATTGCGCAATTCTGATAAATTCTGGCGGCGTGCCTTTTTAGACTCTCTGACTAGGCAGCGGTGAGTTCTGGGAGTGATGATTCTTGGTCTTCCAGGTATATGAAGGGTTTTTGGATCACCCCTCTTTTGGAAGCGGTTATGGAAAGTTTGAACTGTACTCTTAGGACGGTGTAAGAGCTCTCCAATTTCTGAAAAGAGATTTCTTTTTTTCTCAGAGCAACAATTTGCCCTTTCTCAAACTCAGTGAGGTAGCCTGTCTTCTAGGGAGGCATTGTGGTTGAGGGGTGTTTGATCGTTGAGGTGGGGTATTTTGAGGTGTCACTTGGTAACCACCAATTGGACGAATCTTTTTGCCCTAGTACTTTACCAATCGTTGGTGCGCGGACAATTTTGTCCACACACCATAAAGTCGTTAGGGAGGGTATTTTGGGGGGGAGAGCGATGGAGCTTTTGTAAGACTTTAGGTCCGGGATGGGAAGAAATGATAGGTTGGGGAGAATAAAGTAGCACAGAGTTTACTTATTACTTGGCTCTGGAGGATTGCCTTGTTCTAGGAGCTTTTATAAAGATGTATTTGTCGCACTGATCAACATACTGGGCATGAAGCATATCAAGTGGCTTGCTTCAAGAACCCAGGTTCATAGTGGAAGGGTGCGGGGCAGTGATAAGAACCATGATAGTGTTGGTTATATGGGAGACTGTCCTGTTCTAGCCGGACTAGTATCAGGAGGATTCGTTTCTACACAACGTGTCAAGTGGGTGGTACTTCGTAGATGGACTAGAGTACGATCAAGTCTTAAAAGTATTGTCCTACTTTCTAAAACCCTACCCAAAAGGGTATTAATGTGGGCAATTGACTGGCCCATATCTAACTTATAATATTTATTTTTTTAAAAATACAGAAATTTTATATAAGTCTCTTTTTATAAGAATGATTTTATCATAATATTATTATTATGATAGAATAAAAATAGTAAACGTTTTGTATTTGCATGAGCTGGGCTTGGATTTACAAAGCATAGTGTGATGGAAGGCAAATCCCCGCCAACCTAGCTGAATTTATAATATGAGGGCTTTCCATATTAACCATCGGATGATATGATACCTCCGTATAAAATAAATACGTGACTTGTAAAATAAATAAATAAAATCAATGAAAATAAATAAAAAACTCTTTGTTTTAAATAATATTATCTACTTTTAACAATTTTTAATAAAATTTAATAATTTTCTTTTTAGTTTATGAATACACCGACTTTTGCGGGAAAACTGGGTATGGGACTGTACTTTTTATTGTTATGAGGTGTTGATCTGGGAGGAGAGACTGAACATAGAGAAAGAAAGGCTTGGAGTGAAGTCAAGGCAGATGGAAATTTTGTCAATGCTGAGACTCGTATCTTGCTTGCTTATCATTCCTATGTACGGAGATGTACCGAGTTTATATAAAAAATACAACAGTTTTCCCGCGCACTCAACTCCTGTCCCCAGGATAAGGAGAATGTTCTAACAACTTCCTTAGACGGCAAGAAGTCCATCCGGGGATGGTGCCGCATCAATGGAATTCCGGTCCTCTTTTTTTCGGCATTCTCATATGCTCCGCTTTGCTTTCCGATCCTCATCAGCCATGTGTGCGCACCCTCCGCTTTAGTATACAACCAGGTATCGTAATTTCCCCTCTTCGCTTGAAAATGAGTGACAAAGAAAACTAATAACGATAGGACAACAGGATAGGAAAAAGTACAAAAGAAAGATGAGTGAGAGCGGAGTGATCGCCGGTGATTTGCAACAAGGTGGACCTCCTAGATTCATTGGGGGTGGTTAAATGGGTGGAAAAAAGTGCTTGGTTTTGGTGTAAAATGGCAGTCGGCTCGAGCTTTTTGTCCCCTGGCTTTGGATATTCGTGTTTTACTATTCCACCGGCTTCGATGGCTTCTAGTCCCTCTCTTCATAGTCCCGAACCTGCCAGCTTGTAATCAGGTATATAACCTTGTACTCGAAGCGAAGAATTTATGACCGGGAAATTCTTCTAAGTCTCATATTAGCCCTGGATCCTCCCCTCATGGATGTGGCTGGATGCTGCTCAGGCGTTGTCACACCACAAGTTACATCGCCCCGCTTTCTTCAGCTCCGCTCACAGAAAATTTATAAACTACCCAGATACCCCTAAAGATTACCGCACCATTCCTGCCGCCAGCCAACATTTTGAATAGATCATCATGGCCCTCATTACAAATGCGCTCTCGATCCAATTCGGAGACAAAAATGCTGACTCGGGAAATATAACAGATAGTTTCAACTCACACACCACCATCTATAAGTCTGACGAGCATGCAAAGATAATGCGCTGGCTCTCTCCACTAGAGCCAAGCAACAGGCACCAAAGCGTGCGCACCAGCCGATTCGCGGGCGTTGGGGATTGGCTTTTGGAATCGAGGGAGTTCCGGGAATGGAGGGAGGGTGAAGCCGATAAGGCTGTCTTGTTTTGCTCTGGGAATCCGGGGGTGGGGAAGACCTACCTGAGGTAAGTGGCACTATTCTTTGAAGGAAACGAATGCGGTTGACGGGCGAGAAATACTTGTTCCCTGGTGATCGACAGCCTGTGAGATCAGGCAAGGAAGGAAGATATCACAGTTGCATGCTTGTACTGCGACTTCCTTGCTCAGCAAGAGCAGACGATCACCAGCATGATGGGAGCTATTCTCAAGCAGCTAGTTGCAAGAGGCGACATCCCGATTTACCTACGTGAAGCGTTTGAAGGTGGGCAAAAGGAGATTGGTGGTAGAGGGCTCCTGCTTTCGGATTTGATGCGAATGTTGAGGAGAGCTATTGCTTCGTCGGGGCAGGTTTTCATCTGTATTGATGCGCTCGATGAATTCCTACCAAAGAATCTGCCAGAGCTCCTCAAGTCCCTGGGAGATATTGTGCAGGAGTCGTCCAACACAAGAATATTCCTCACCGGGAGGCCCCATGTTGGGGGCGCTATTCAAAGATATTTCGCCAAGACCGTCATGATACCCATCAGCCCTAACATAGACGATATCAGGAGCTACCTGGAGATGAAGTTAGACTGGGATGACGAGCCAGAGGCGATGGACAACGATTTGCGGGCGGATATTGTGAGGGTTATTGTGGATAAGATGTCGGATATGTGGGTACAAGCATTTTACCTCCCCATCCCATCAATAGTGTATACTATACTTACAAAGAGTTGTGCACAGATTCCTCCTCGTTTCGTTAAACATAGAGGCTGTTCTAGGGGAAATGACAATTGGTCTGAGAAGAGAGAAACTTGAAGAGATGGCACGAGGTAATGGGCTGAGCGATGCCTATACGGCAACTCTGGCACGACTGGAGGGGCAGAAAGGAAATAAAGCGGCAGTCGGATTGAAAGTGCTAAAGTGGGTGTTGTATTCGGAACGGCCGTTACGGGCTGAGGAGCTCCGTCATGCCCTGGCTGTTGAGATGGGATCTCAAGACCTGAATCCGAAAAACATCCCTGTGTTACGGACACTCTTATCATCATGCCTGGGACTTGCCACGGTTGAGGCATCTTCGTCCACAATTCGACTGGTGCACTTTACGTTGCAGGAGCATCTCTTAAGTAGCCCGACGCTATTCCTAGTCCCCACTCAACAATTGCAGGGGTTTGCTTGACATACCTCAATTTTGGATGCATCAGAGATCTGCAGCCAGACGATTTTCCTGAGCCCCCCCCAACAATGTCCCTTCTAGAATATGCTTCTTTTTACTGGGGGAAACACGCAAGAATGGGGATGACGAAAGGTGTCAAAATACTTGCACTGAAGCTTCTGGACAGATTTGATGACCATTTATCTGCCCAACTACTCTTCCGCCACTATTATGACCAAAGACCCTCGGAACAATATCGTCGTACCTTTCCCTTGGGGCAATATAGATTTTCCGCACTCCACGCAGTATCGTTTTTCGGGATAGTGGAGATAGTTGCAACTCTACTGGAGGGAAAGGGATGCGATGTTAATGCAACCGCTAGAGCGCAGGGTTCGGCTCTCACATGGGCTGCTAGGGAAGGGCACGAGGAGGTTGTGAAGATGCTTTTGGAACAGGAGGGGGTCAATCCCGACCAGGCAGACAAGGGTCATTGCCAAACACCTCTCTCGTGGGCGGCTATGAAGGGGCATGGGGGGGTAGTAAAGTCGCTTTTAGAACAAAAGGAAGTCAATCCCGATAGAGCAGACAAAGATGGCCGAACGCCAATCTCGTGGGCGGCAGGGAGTGGGCATGATGGGGTAGTAAAGATTCTTTTAGAGCAAGTGGAGGTCAATCCGGGCCAGCCAGACACCGTCTATGGTCGAAGGCTACTCTCGTGGGCGGCAGAGGGGGGGCATGGGGGAGTAGTAAAGCTGCTTTTAGAACGAGTGGAGGTCAATCCCGACCATGCAGACAGATATGGCCAAACACCAATCTCGTCGGCGGCCAGCAGGGGGCATGAGGGGGTAGTAAAGATGCTTTTAGAACGAGAGGAAGTCAATCCCGACCAGCCAGACACATATGGCGGCACACCACTCTCGCGGGCGGCAGAGATGGGGCATGAGGGGGTAGTAGAGATGCTCTTAGAACGAGTGGAGGTCAACCCCGACCGACCAGACACTATGTATAGCCGAACGCCAATCTGGTGGGCGGCAGCGAGGAGACATGAGGGGATAGTAAAGATGCTTTTAGAACGAGAGGACGTCGATCCCAACCGGGCGGACACTAAATTTGGCGAAACTCCAATCTTGTGGGCGGCAGCGAGGGGGCATGAGGGGGTAGTAAAGATTCTGTTAGAACGAAAGCCCAATACCGACCAGGCAGACACCGACTATGGTCGAACCCTACTCTCGCTAGCCACTCAGCGCAGAAATTCTGGACTAATATTCCCGGACGAGTGGGTGTGAGGCACAGGCAGAACATCTCGCCGTTGAGGAAAGCCGCCGTTGAGCAGGGTCCCCTGTGAGCGACTCAGGGGAAAGGGTGCGATAGGAAAAAATAAATTGTATTAGGTGTTAGATGTATGCACGGAGAAAAGAGCTCAACTATCATATTAGAATAAATATAGCTTGTGGTGGTTGACTAATGTAGATAGGGCCCGTTTACCTATAGACGGCAGTCTAGCAATCAGAGGCAATGCCGACCGTCAAAGAAAGTCAGTTATGTAAACGGGCTTCCAGTTATATACTAGACAGTATATTAGCTGGGCGTGCTACATTTCTGTTTTCTTTACATACCTTCAACTGTCTGTCTCCTGCTAGAAATTAAATTTGTAATAATTGTTGTACTAGACGGTGGCGTCTCAAGCGTTATCTGGTAAACGGCGCGAAAGTTTTTGACAAATTTTCCACGGTCCTAGATTCTTGTACTATAGCTAGACCGTCAAGAAGTTCCGTTGCCTACTCTAGCCAAACGCCATCTACTTTGCCGCACCCTCCCCAACTGTCAAGCCCCGCTTAACGGGAGGCATCGTTTCAGGCTTTTAGACGGACGTCTATAGGTAAACGGGCCCTTAGCCCACTATTACATATTGCCCAAAACTAGTCCCCTCGGGGCGTCAAACCTGGTGACAATCCCATTTGTATATCCTAGCCTGATATGCCACTGTGGGGTTGCTTATCAAGGAGTTCCCTACCCTCACGCATGCTTCCGAGAGTTTAATCACTCTACTATTGGCTCCCCTAAAAACGCGCGCTAAAGTTAGGGAGGCCCTAGTGGGATAGTGGGGTGTCAATTCGGCTATCATAGAGCTGGCCACGAGGGCTGGGTATCCCTCTCGCCGCCCACCGCAGATGGGGAGGAGTGTGTGTGACAGAGTTGCTTCCCAGATTGCATGATCCAAATACCGACACCATAGACCTTAACGCACAATCCGCACTCCCATCACTGAGCTGGAAGGACTATTTGACCCAAAGTAGCCTCTTCCCAACTCCGCACATCGCGACCTCTCTTTAACCGGACCATCCAGGCTGCGTCAGCCGCCTTCCATGTGGCCCCTCAACTTCTGATACTCTTCCAGGAAAACTAATACATATACTAACACTCAACCAGCCCTTTCGCCAATACTCTACTATTATTTTATTATCGCACCTTTCATTTGCCTCTCAGCTTTCCTCATTTACATCCTGCATTCTTCGTTACCACACATATCCCCATTCCATACTGTAAACAGTTACCTAATGGAGGCTTGGTGAGGATGGGGCCTCTGTCGATTTATGTGTGGACTCCGAAGAAGTAATTGCAGCGCATCACTAGGTATCATAAGGAAGCTCCTTTCCCGATGATCTGGTCGGTATCCTACCGTAATTGGTGACAATATGACTTACATCTAACGACCCCAATTTGTGAATTATACGAAAATAGATAGGAGTGGAGTTCTAGGAAAAAGAATGCTTCGCAATTGAGCCATGATTGTGCGGGTGGATCCTAATATATATTACAAACCGACGAACTTCTGCGCTCCCCATTTATTTCCGTGGAGCTATAGTACTCATCCCATGAAATCTTGTTGGGGTCTTTAAGTTCTGGACACAAGCGGACCAGGCTGCCGGTATTGAGAGGGGAGGGTAATTGAAGGTCTATATTAACAGCAGACGGCATGGCATGGGTGCCTAGTGATGCGGGTAGTGAAGTCATTGTTGTTACCATAGCAAATATCATACCACTAGTCAATGAGGGCTTAGTCATAGCATCGGACATTGAACAAGGTATTTACGAAGCGAAAGAATCCTGCTAATCATTTTTGCCTTAGGCAGAGATTGCCGTCTACTGTTAATATAGACCCCCAATCCTCCGCTCTCAATACCGGGAACGTAGTTAGCTCGTCCAAAACTTAGACATTACTACCCATATCACTAGACACCCATACAGTGAAATCTCCGATACTTCCCACCTCCAAGATTTCCAACCCTCTAGTAATTCCAGTGTTTGCAGGGTCACGACATTTGAGGTATGGGAAGTCCCTCTGAAAATTCTAGGCTTCTTATAGTTTCCAATTCCAGGACATTCCGTGGACCTTAATTCCAGCAAACACCCCTCCGAGAAAATTAGCGGGAGAATTTAGCCTGAAAAAAAAAAGAAGAGAGGGAAGGGAGTGGAGAAACAATCAAACAATCCCCATTTGCGTGAAAGCCCGAAGGGGTTTCTTGTGCTTCTGTGGAGAAAAACCATGATAGGCAGTGAGGATCACCACTGATCAACTCTCTGAGAAAAATGCCTAGCCAACGAGTAAGCTCAAAGACTCGTGGAGTCCACTGTGTAAAGGAGTCTTTTATCATACTTCACGGTGGAAAATAGTCTTTCGTTATGTCTACCTTGGCCGCACTCTCTTATTTGAATTTACACTTTCTACTTTGTTCTTTGTATATCATATCCAAGCTGTACGGAAATTTTCCCTTTTTTTCTTCGCCATCATTAGATATCACTCGATTTAAGGGGTTATATCTGGCCGCCCTCCTGTGCCGAGACCCCTCTCCCCCCCCTCCAGCCCCGAGCTACTCCCTACCTGCTGGAATTATCAGAGGTTTCACTGTACGATCTTGGCGACAAAATTCGTGCCCCCCCCCACGTTTTACACCAAAAATGGCTGATTTCGGACTCTCATAACTCATCCCAAAATTGTATAGATTTAATAAAACCAAGATATAGTGTAAGCAATAGTTCAAACTTTCTAGGTAAAAATTATGAGAATTTTCCCATTCTCCTGTGAAAGTTGAGAGCTGGGGATTGTCATTGGATGAGGTTGCAATGTACCTTTTGTATGGGACTCTCATACAAAATCAGAGGTATCTTTTGCCAACCATTATTATTTCTAGTATTGCACCATGGGTATTAACTAACAGAGCTTGTCACATATAAGTGATAATATCTAGATGAGTCTGAAGACTCTCAGGAATTTTAACATTTTTTTGTAGAGCAACTGGCTGTGATTTTATGAGGCGAAAATGGCCATGTACCGGTGTGGATTAGGGCGCTCGTATAGGGTAGTTTCAGCAGTCAGGAGAGCGTTTGAGTAAGCACTAGAACCCTATGTTTGGAGATAGCTTGGCGTGCAGAATTTTCTACACAGCCAATCGGTCGCTATTCTTATGATTGCGTGCATGATGTATGGGTGGTGTTGATAGACGGTAGTTGCAAAAGGACCTGTTGACCCGCGTCGGGTTTTGACCGCCTAGCTGCTAGAATATAGAACGGTGAAAAATTAGGTAAACAGTTTTGGTATGTCTATTGGAATAGGATGTTGGTTGAGACGCCACCGTCTAGTTTCCCCACCAAAATCTCGAAACGCGACGGATAGGTAAACGGGCCCTAATAAAGTTCGATATCTCGCACACCCAACCAACACATCGCCCATCCACCCATTAATGCGCCATATAAATACAATTTAGTCCCAAATATACTTACTCTCAAACCGGGCAAGGTTCCTGCCTTGCCTGGGTATATACAAATTGATTAACCAAACCGCTAGTCTAAACCGGAGAAGAAAGAAAGAAATAGACAAAACACCACCCAATGCAAAGAGAGAAACCAAAGTTGAAATCGGAAATAATATCTACGGTCACCCCGGATCGTCTTTCGCAACCCAACTCCCAGTGGAGCAACTTGCGGAACTATACTCACATTGCGAGCTTACAACCGACTGCTGGGTTGATGTCAAGACCTCAGTTACCGCCTCCTGCGGCTGTGGCTCTATGATGGTGTGCTCCGAGATTCGGTCTCGAGAGCGGGAGGGGGTAGTGGTAGGTAGGGTGACGATTCTTGTAGAGGAGCTCCTCGAGGAGGGGGATGGAGGAACGGGGATTATGGTGTGGCTGTATGTCCGTCTGGGGGGAGAGTTCTGCTGAACGGATGGTGGAGTGCATGGCTTGGAACGGGAGTATCTTGGGAGGATGGAAGCAATAGGCGATTGGGGGTTGATAAGTGCTGCCTCGATGTTCCAGGACCACCACGATTGCTCATGGTTTGTGATTAATCATGGGCGGGGATGGGAATTTGAGCGAGTTGGGAGGAAGGCCAAGGGCTTGGAATTTGTGCGGTGATGGCAACAGAAGGCTATTGATAACACCGGCAGGAAGGACCCCAAGATGCAAGAGGCTATTATGGCCGCGAGTTGCCCTGGTGTCAGGCGGGATCGACTCGAGAATGATGATAATGTGGACGGGGCTGGTGAATTCTTGGTCGTGGTGAAATTTGCCGATGCAGTGGGGATGATGGGGGAAGCTGAAGACAATGACAATAGGGCCGTGGTGGAACTCGCTGGAGGGGGGTCAACAACGGGGAACCAAGGCTTCTAGTCTCGTCAGACGCCGAAGAAGAGGTCTCCGGAATTCCGGTCTGCGGAGGCGAGATAAATTCGCCCCTCAAAACCTGGTCATCACTGTTCGTGATACCTACCCGCTCAGTCGTCGGTGGTGGTATCCCATTCGTCAAAGCCGGCACAAAGCTCTCGCCCTTTTTCCGAAATCTAGTCTTCCTGCACTCCGCAAGGAGGGTATCGGCGATAGCCGTTTCCCCCCTCTGCCCCTCTCAGGCAATCTTCCGGTAGCGAACCATCTGATCCCGCTGTTACACACCGCCTGCTCGCAAATGACCAAGCAAGCCCCCATCCCTCCGATACACTCCCTCCCTTTGCCCTCCCTGCACCCACAATCCGTCATTTGGGCGAGGTCGCCGCCAACCCTGCAAAAATTCACCATCTGTGTCTGACAATTATCCCAGCAGGGGTCAAAGAGCAGGCCATAGCCAATTTCTGCACCAAAGGCAAGTAATAAGATCAAGTGTGAGAATAGAATGTATGACTGGCATCGACGACGAAACATTTCTTATGGGTGAAGGAGAAATTAGGGATTAATAGCGATTGGAAGGAAAGAGGAGACGAAATGAACTCTACAGTGTTGAAATTCATGAATGCTCCATACACAGGGGATAGTCGGAATACTGACGGGACATGGCTGAGAGGAATTGTGTTTGATAACGGTTGCACGATTGACTAGTATGGTATCAGAAGAGTGATGGTTTGTTTTGTTGAGATGTTGGCTAAAGCAAGAACGCTTAGGATGTTTTATGATTTGGCACTAGGGCAGACTAGAGGTTAGTGATTAAGGTGTACTAGGAGTTGGAACGTATCAGTGTCACACTATGATAGTTAGGAAACGGGCCATTGTGTCAGGACTGCGAATGATCGCAGAAGGTAGGAGAAATAGTGTAAGAGGACAAAACGCAAGGTGGAATTAGGGAGAAGAAGTTTCCGGAAACTTATGAGAATTTGGGTGCCCTCGCACAAAGATGCGAGGAAAGGGTTCTGAGTGTTGCGGACGAAGAATCTTCCTGTCTAAGTCATGCTTGTGTATATATACGACACGTCCGGAGACGTAGAAAGAGTAAGAATCCCAATACACACTCTACCCAACATAGCCTTATTTTATTATACAGCCTGGGCTGGTGGCCCATTACTGTAGCAATTAAGACAGGGAAGTATTTGAAAGGAAAGAAAGACTGGCCAGGTAAAAGTGAAGAAATAGTCATTATGATTGTGGTACCATAGATCGTCGCGACGGGCGGCAATATTTTCCAAGAAACGAGGAGAAGCAGGATATATCCCTGTGGGAAAGGCGTGGGAACTCCAATGGGCATATGTATTATATTATGTTTTAACACTGTCCCTTTTTCTGCTTTCCCTCTCATTTCCCAAGATTTACATTGGACAGGGCCAGCAACGCCATTTAAGACCGTTACTTTTAGGGCACACTTATGCAGATACCGGACGATCCCCGCCCATGAGCCACAAATAGAGAGAAAACCTATTGAATACTAGCGAATCTCGGACCCTCCCTACTGAATACCATCAAAGTTCTTTTTACCACAGCGGTTAAATTGTTCTTGGGTTTCTTTTGTGGAGGGGGTTTTGCTTTTGCGAGGCCATATTTAGATAGTTGTTTGGTTGGTATTTCCTGTATTTCGGCTGTGGATTTCTGTCTGGGGCTGGGGCCTGGGGCTTGTCGAGTGGTGGCAGCTCGTCATGTAGTAGTGGTGCGGTCTTGCTATAATCTGCACGGGTGGTACTTTTCAGATGTACTGTGGAATTGGCAGGAGGTATTTGTTTTATGTTTTGCTAGCGGACGCCGGATAGGTAAAGCTAGGATAAATATATGGAGTTAAATCACAGCGAAAACGCAACGTTTCGCTTATAGCCAAGAAAATAATATTTCAACTTTAAGTAAGCAAACACCATCACAAAAATTCCTAAAAAACCAAATATTTCTTCAAAAATAACCAAGACCTAGGTTCATTTATTTGTACTTTTTTCCGCCCCAAAAGCCAGCTGGTAGAGAAGTGAAATTTGCCTGAAAACCCGATTTCTTATAATGCCAAGCAAGGTAATATGCACTATTAACACGGCTTGCAAGGATACCTGCTCTGGCAGTTTCCTAAACTGAAGATATTTTTTTTAATTCTTAAGCGGTGAGTGAAGCGTTGCGTTTTTACTGGGATAAAAAAACTTGGATGGCACCCTGCAGGGAGGGTCCGAGATTCGCTGGTATTGTATGATATAGGTTGGACTGAGGTTCCACCAGCCACATTGCCTGAACTTGATATTTCACCACAAAGTCAAAACTACTGATGCGGCCTAGCTCTGAGTAAATCACGTGACCTTGAATTCCGCGAGTGGCTCAACGATGGAAGTGAGTATGATATCATACAATGTTCGGAGGGAGGCCTTGACCCCCCTCCTATCCCCTGGTCCTTCTAAGCCAAAAATAAATAAATGAAAAACACCAAATTAGCAATGAAAATCGTTGATACTCGAATGAAGATTACACGATTTACTTCTCACTTGGCCTGGTGAGTATATTGTGTTCAACTCTCAGTGCTATCAGTCATCGCGGTGGTGAGAGAGGCATTTTCCGGATCTTCCTGTTTTCAACTTTAGAATCATCGATCGAATGATAAGCTATGATGCACTGCTTACTTAAACAAATACATGGGAACAAGTTCAATTTTGGGGCAATGTGACAGCCGGGGGCTGTGATTGCAACATACTGTAGATACCAATGTCACTCATTCTCAATTTTGTATTTGTGCTCAAATATTTTTCTTTCAATAATTCCGAAAGAAGTCAGGATCTGCATACTTGGCACACAGAATGGGAAGGTCCGGAAAATGCTCTTACGCGGCCATGTGTAGCTCATGGATACAATATTGCTTGGTATCGGCGGAGCACATCGCCAAGAATGGGTATCTAGTCTGAGTTTACTCGCATCCCTTACCTTGTAATCATGGCCAACGCTAGATACTACTACTAGCTTATTTCAGTAATCGTGACAGGAAAAACGTTGCTTGAGAAGTGGTGTAGTGCTGAGAATCCCACATAATCAGTACCGTTCAGCATTGCCATGACGGAAACAAGAGTGTCTGCGTAGATTTGCTCCCAGATTCTAAAATAGGCTAATGGGCACCGGAAAAACAGCCAGCCGTGAACCCAATCTCACTTCGCGGCACGCTACGCAGCCATGAATTTCGGCCACAAGGTAAGGGATAGATACAGCTCGTCTCAAAACAAGCTTTCCCTGTGTTGCGAGCACCCTGCAAAGCGAGCCGGAGGTATGCCCGATAATCTATTAAAGTTTAGCAATGCGATCTAGAGATGACTAGAACTTCCTGTCTATGAGAGAATAGAGTCTAGATTAAGGAACCAAAGAATAGGAAAATATAAATGGATGATTACAGAATATGCATTTGCTACCTTTGATGTGGTGAGAAATATTCAAACTGTCTTGGCTTTAATCAGAATCACAGCATATCTTCCGGGCTATATTCGACCAAACTTGCGATGTTGTGAGGACCGCATGTCGCTCGCGGTTGAGCAATACGTCTCAACGTAAGGAAAGGTTGTGGTATTGAGGCTAAGCACCAGCGTACATTCTTATCACCGTCGCAACTCCGCTCGCTAAACCGCTTGTGGAGACATAAGCACTGTAATTACCTTTTGGCGTTGCATGTTCGTTCGTGCAAAAGAGCTGGAGCATGAACAAAACGTACCGATGGCTAGGAATTGTATCAACCGGTAGGCCGAGAAGCACAACCTCTAATTACCCCACCTGTGCCAATCCTATTACGTTTTCCACTCTGCAGGGGTTTACAACAATGCGCTCGGGTGATTAACATCATATGTCGAGCACCCATGAGAAGGTTAAAAAATTTGCACTTCAACGGCGAAACCATTCACCCAGGAGCGGGGAAAAAAAACTCTTCACTAACTTAACAACAACAGTCTCCCGCTCAACGACACCTCTGCCCACTCGATGCTCAACTCTCTAACTAAGCCCGATCACAGGAGTATATATCAATCACAATGACCTCATATCCATCCATAAGGAAACACACTACTCCATGTGTGAGTCTCTCCTTCCCCCGTGAGCACTCTCTCTTAACTAGAAGGAAAATAAACACTTTCCCACCTCCGGGCTTCCAGCTCTTTCCGGCTGATCCTACAGTACTTCAGCTTTCCTCCCGACTTTCCCGAAAGCCGCACGATCCCAAAACTATCGCGCATTCCTGTTTTCGCAATGGTTTTCCGAACGTGCAAACCAAACGCCCAAAGCCGAACCGTATACCCGAAGCCAAAGCGTGTCTCCGAAGACAAGTCCATGCCTGAATCCTCAGCACATCTCCGAACACAAACCCATGCCCGATGCCGGAGCCATATACCCGGATCCTTAGCGCATATCCAAAGCCACAAACAAGCGCGCTCCCGGAAGCTATCCGAACAAAGGAAGTATTGTGAGAGTATGGAGAGCAGCGCCATTTTCAACAGGGGTAGCTGTTGGTGGGGGATTTTGAGCTGTTGGAAAATATGATCCCGTCGTATGAGTGAAAGGAGCTTGGCTAAGAAGCCACACACCAATGAGACCATGTGTAACTCATAGATATTTTCTTGGTACAGGCTGGGGCATATGCCTAAGGGCCGGTGTACATAGTGGAGGTTTACTCCCTTGAATACGGATTGTCTCAATAATGCGAGCTTGGAATTTCATCTCAAAGTCAAAACCATCCCGCCCCGATTGCAAATGCCTCATCCGCCCTAACCCTCGTCAACCTCCGTGATAATGATTCACCCACAGCGCTTGCACGATAAAACCTGAACTTTCGCTATCACGGGATCTCTGGGTAGCACTAGTGGTAAGGATACTATAAATATACTTTTCTCTTTTTTTCTATTATTTATTTGTTGTTAGTAAAGTTCATTGAGTTGGGGTCGGTTTGTTGCGGTAGCTGTTTTAGAGGTTTAGGGTTGATGCGGACTTTGAGATTTGGCCCGTAACTTATACTGCGTGCAACTTTGAGTGCTATGAGCAGTGAGTTATCACACAGCACCTAAGAAGTTATGTCAATATTTTCAAGTCGGCTTACCTCGGGATTGTACTACCGTGGGTTGCTAATAAGCCTGGATTACCGGTGGTTCTCGTTATTTAAATACAAAGAGAAACCGTGAATTGTGAATGCAATACATGGTAGGTCATGCGATCTTGGCTAAAAATGCCTAACAACCTCGATATTCGAGTTTCACTATGCCACTAACTTCAATAGTTCCTATTCCTTCTCGTCATTGTCCCAAGCATGCCAGCTTGCAGTGAGGCATATAATCGTGTAATCAAAGAAGAGAGGCTGCGGCAAGTCTCATATCATATTATCCTTGGTTCGTCCCCGTGCGGATGTGGCTGGATCCCACTCAGTCATTGTCACACCACCAGCCTCATCACCCCTCTTTCTTCAGCTCCCCTCACAGATCGTTTAATAAACTACTCCGGCACCCCCAAAAACTACCGCACCACTTCGACCCTCAAGCAACGTTTTAAATACGTATCATGTCCCATATCGCAAATGCGCTCTCGGTCAGAGTCGGCGACGGCAATGCCAGCACCGGCAATGTAACAGATTGTTTCAATACATACACCACGGTCTACAAATCCGACGAACATGCAAGGATTATGCCTTGGCTCTCTCCACTGGAGCCAAGCAACAGGCACCACGGAGTGCGAACCAGCCGATTCGCGGGCGTTGGGGACTGGCTTTTGGAAACGAGTGAGTTTCGAGAATGGAGGGAGGGTGCAGCCGATAAGGCTGTTTTGTTTTGCTCCGGGAATCCGGGGGTGGGCAAGACCTACCTGAGGTAAGCGGCGGGATTCTTTGAATGAGACGAATACGGCTGACGGTGAAAATACTAGTTCCCTAGTGATCGACAGCCTGTGCGATCAAGCAAGGGAGGAAGATATCACGGTTGCATGCTTGTACTGCGACTTCCTTGCTCAGCAAGAGCAGACGGTCACCAGCATGATGGGGGCTATCCTCAAGCAGCTAGTAGGGGGAGGCGACATCCCGATTTGCCTACGTGAAGCGTTCGAAGAAGGGCAGAAGAAGATTGGGGGTAGGAAGCTCGCGCTTGAAGATTTGTTGAGAATGTTGAGGAGGGCTATTGCTTCGTTGGGGCAAGATTTCATCTGTATTGATGCGCTCGACGAATACCTACCGAAGGATCTGCCAGAGCTTCTTGAGTCCCTGAGAGATATTGTGCGGGAGTCATCGCAGACGAGAATATTCCTCACAGGGAGGCCACATGTCGGAGGAACTATCCGAAAATATTTCACCGGGGCTGTCGCGATACCCATCAGTCCTAACACCGATGATATCAGGAGTTATCTGGAGATGAAGCTAGACAGAGATAGCGAGCCAGAGGCGATGGATAACGATTTACGGGCGAATATTGTGAAGGTTATTCTGGACAAGATGTCGGATATGTGCGTAGGAGCATTTTGCCTTCTCATCTTATCGATCATGTATACTTACGAAAATTATGTATAGATTCCTCCTCGTTTCGATAAATATTGAGTCCATTCTAGAAGAAGTGACAATTGGTCGGAGAAGAAGGAAACTTGAAGAGATGTCACGAGGCAATGGGCTGAGCGACGCCTACACGGCAACTCTGGCCCGATTGAAGGGGCAGAAAAGAAATAAAGCAGCAATTGGATTGAAAGTCCTAATGTGGGTATTGTATTCGGAACGGCCATTAAGGGCCGAGGAGCTCTGTCATGCTCTAGCAGTGGAGACGGAATCACTAGATCTGGATCCGGAAAACATCCCTGTGTTACGGACACTCTTATCATCATGCCTTGGACTTGTCACGGTTGAGGCATCTTCGTCCACAGTTCGACTGGTGCACTTTACCCTGCATGAGCATCTCTTAAGTAACCCGACGCTATTCCGTGGTCCTCACTCAACAATTGCTGAGGTTTGCTTGACATACCTCAATTTTGGATGTGTGCGGGATCTTGCGCCAACTCTCTACCGGGCCCCCTCAACAATGCCCCTTCTAGAATATGCTTCTCTCTACTGGGGGAAGCACGCAAGAATTGGGATGACGGAAAATGTCAAAATACTTGCACTCAAGCTTCTGGGCGGATTTGATGAGCATGTATCTGCTCAACTACTCTTATTGGGCCACAATGAAGATAGAGAGAACGATTGGGACCCATATTTTGATAGTATGGAGGGACCTACGGGATTCACAGCACTCCACGCGGCCTCATTTCTCGGGATAGTAGAGATAGTTGCTATTGTACTGGAGAATAAGGAATGGGATGCTAATGCAACTGACTGCCTTGATAGTACGGCTCTCCAATGGGCAGCTAGAAACGGACACGAGGAAGTTGTAAAGATGCTTTTAGAACGAGAGGAGATCAATCCCGACCAGGCAGACACTGAATATGGTCGAACGCCAATCTCGTATGCGGCAGAGAAGGGGCATTCGGGGATAGTAAAGATGCTTTTAGAACGAGAGGAGGTCAATCCCGACCGGGCAGACACTTATTATGGCCAAACGCCAATCTCGTGGGCGGCATGGAGCGGGCATTCGGGGATAGTAAAGATGCTTTTAGAACCAGAGGGGGTCAATCCCGGCCAGCCAGACACTGCATATGGCCAAACGCCACTCTTGTTGGCGGCGGCAGGAGGGCATGAGGGGGTAGTAAAGATACTTTTAGAACGAGAGGAGGTCAATCCCGACCAGGCAGACATATCTGACCGAACGCCACTCTCCTTGGCGGCGGCGGGAGGGCATGAGGGAGTAGTAAAGATGCTTTCAGAACGAGAGGAGGTCAATCCCGGCCAGGCAGACACTCGATTTGGCCAAACGCCAATTTCGTGGGCGGCATGGAGGGGGCATTCGGGGATAGTAAAAATGCTTTTAGAACGAGAGGAGGTCAATCCCAACCAGACAGACACTCTATATGGACAAATGCCAATCTCGCGGGCAGCAGAGGAGGGGCATGAGGAGGTAGTAAAGATGCTTTTAGAACGAGAGGAGGTCAATCCCGGCCAGGCGGACACTCTACATGGCCGAACGCCAATCTTGTTGGCGGCGGCGAGAGGGCATGAGGGGGTAGTAAAGATGCTTTTACAACGAGCGGAGGTCAATCCCAACCTGGCAGACCTATCTGGCCGAACGCCAATCTCTTGGGCGACCGAGAAGGGACATAAGGGGATAGTAAAAATGCTCCTAGAACGAAAGGAGGTCAATCCCAACCAAACTGACACCGACATTCGGCCAACCCCACCCCCGCTAGCCGCTCCGCCCAGCAATTCTGCGGCAACGATAATTCCATTAAAACGGAAGAGGCAATGATCAATCGATAAGACACCGGCAGAATATTTCGCGGTAGAGGAAAGCCGCTGTGGAGCAGGGGCCCCTGTGAAGGGCTCAGGGGAGTAGGTGCGATAGGAAAAAAAGAGTGCACTCGTTGTTAGATCTAAGTACAGAGAAAAGGATTCCACTATGATAGAATAACTGTATATACCAGTGGCTGGGGGTTTTCACTACATCTTTGTTTTTTTTTTGTGTTTACTACTATGTATCCTTTTTCTCCCCCGACATGATTTCCATTTTTCCTCGCCTTTCTTATGATTTTCGTCCTATTACGGGGGTGTCAAAGCCTACTTTGTATATTACCGTTTCTGGTGCGGTGTTCAACGACTGGGGGGGGGGGTTTCATTTATCCAGTTCGCGTATGATACTTTATCCCCACACTTATTATACCGGTAGTCACTATGAGAATTAAATAGTCTTCGCGCTATCAATTAGACCTACTCTGGCACTACAAGGCAGCATCGTATCACCACATTCCACGCCCCAAACAAACCAAAAGTAACAAATGAAAAATGTTTTGATATCTCCTCACCCACCCAACACATCGCCCATCCACCGATTAATGCGCCATATAAATACAATTTAGCCCCAAACATACTTACTCCCAAACCGGACAAGGTTCCTGCCTTTCCTGCATATATACAAATTGATTAACCGAACCTCGATTCTAAACCGGAGAAGGAAACAGGAAAAAAAAGAGAGAGAGAAAACACCACCCAATGCAAGAAGAGAAACCAGAATAAGAAATAAGAAATATTATCTACGGCCATCTCGGGTCGTCATTCCCTACCCAACTCCTCTCGCTCCATGTGGAGCAACTTCCAGAACTATAGTGGCATTGCCAACTAGCAACCGACTGCCGTGTTGCTGTTGAGACCTCCGTTACGCCTCTTGCGGTTGTGGCTCGATTATCGTGGGCTCCGAGATTCGGTCTTGGGAGCGGGAGCGGGTAGTGGTGGATAGGGTGAGGATTCTTGTAGGAGAGCTCCTCGAAGAGGGGGATGGAGGAACGGGGATTATGGTCCTGCCAGTGTATGTCCGTCTGGGGGGATGCAAGTTCTGCTGGACTGGTGGTGGGGGGCATGGCTTCGGACGGTAGTATCTTGGGAGGATGGAAGCAATTGGTGATTGGGGGTTGTTGAGTGCTGCCTCGATGTTCCGGGACCACCACGATTGCTGATGGTCTATGATTAACCGTGGGCGGGGATGGGAACCTGGGCGAGTCCGGAGGAAGGCAAAGGGCTTGGAATTGGTACTATGACGGCGACAGAAGACTATGGATAGCACCAGCAGGAAGGATCCCAAGACTCAAGAGGCTATTATGGCTGCAAGCCAGGGTTCCGAATAGTCCGACCGGTCAAGTCTTGGAGGCGGGACCGGGCTGGCCAGTCCTGGTGATAGCGATGACTGGACCCGACTAACTTGGGTGGTCCGGTCCGGTTTGAACTGGTCCCAGACCAGTCTTTCTAAAAGATCGCATGAGTCCAAATGGCACCAAGCCCAACACCCGCTAAGAATAGAAGTATAGCTATACTAGGATCTTAAAGTCGCTTGTCACGCTATGAATCAACAGCCCCTCAATACAAGTTGATAGAATATCCTGGAGAAGATAATATGCGGTGGAAATACGAATACCTGATGGATAAGTCGCATCCAATACACGTATTGTTGCATGTGGTCATGTAATATCACTCACTTAGTAAACCAAAAATAGTTCGATACTCGAGAACCTATTTTCGCCACCCCTAATCTAAGCGAGACACTATCTCCACCATATAATTCATGGAAACAATAAGTTTAATTAAGAAAAGCTTTATTTGAACGTAATATATAGTGATAAAAATAGCATATCCTATTGCTTGGCAGGCCTGGTCAGACCAGTCTTGGTCAAGTCGGTTTCCATAATCCCGACTGTCCAGTCGGTCTAATTTCCACCATTGGACTAGACTTGACTTTCGACCTGACTAGCTAGTCGAGTCCAGTCTTCCGCCGACCATTCGGAACCCTGCTGCAAGCTGCCCTAGTGTCAGGCGTGGTTGGCCCGGGAATGATGATAATGTGGACGGGGCTGGTGAGATCTTGGTAGTGGTGAAATTTGTCGGTTCAGTGGGTATAATTGGGGAAGCCGAAGACAATGACAACACGGCCGTGGCGGAACTGACTGGAGGGGGGATTAACGAAGGGGAACCAAGGCTGGTCTCGTTAGGCGCCCAAGAAGAGGTCTCCGGAATACCGGTCGGCGGCGGCGAGGTGAACTCGCTTCTAGAAAACCTGGTCCCTGTTCGTGATACCTACCGGCTCAGCCGTCGGGGGTGGTATCCCATTCGTCACAGCTAGCATAAAGCTCTCACCCTTTCTCTGAAATCTAGTCTTCCAGTACTCCGCAAAGAGCGTATTAGCGATAACCGTTTTCCCCTCTTTGTCCCTCGCAGACAATTAGTATTCGTTACGGGGCGGGGCGGGGCGGGTTTTCACTCGCCAGACCCCGCCCTTACACGGGGCCCACCCGCATTCATTCCCTGGACGGGGCCCCGTTTGTTACCACCTATTTTTAACAGGGACCCGTCTGGGGTATGGGTGGGGGGGGGCCTGAGCGTGGACAGGGGCAGGGAATGCCGAAAAAGACACCCCGCCCCAGGCCGTTGAGTGGGGCGGGGCGGGGAAAAGGGCCGGGGGCCCGCGTTTTTCGGGGCCCCATCCGCCCCGTAACGAACTCTACAGACAATCTTCTGGTAGCAAACCATCTGATCCCGTTGCACAGAGCGGTTACTCACCACCTGATCGCACGTGCTCAAGCAAGCATCCATTCTCCCGATTTACTCCCCACCCTTGTCCTCCCGACACCAACAACCCGTCACTTGGGCCAGGTCGCGGCCAACCGTGTAAAAATTCAGCATTTGGGTCTGACAATTGTCGCCACATGGATCGAAGAGTGGGCCATAGCCAATTTCTGCCGGGAAGGCAAATAATGACATGAAGTGTGAGAATAGAATGTATGACCAGCATCGACGAAGAAACATTTCTTATGGGTGGGGGAGAAATTAGTTAGGGATTAATAGAAATTGGAAGGAAAGAGGAGAGGAAATGAACTCTGCCGCCCGGGCTGGTGACCCAGTACTGGGAAAATAAGGCAAAGGAAATGCTTCAAAGAAAGTAAGGAAAGGGTAGGAAAGGTTAAATAGAAAGAATCGATATTAGGATTGTGGTACTGTAGATTGTCGCGACAAGGAGCAATATTTACCAAGAAAAGAGAAGGAGGAAAAGGATATATCCCTGTGAGAAGGGCGTGGGGACTCCGACGGCCTTATGCATTTTTTAATACTGTGCTCCCCCAGATTTTCATTGGACAGGGCCAGCGACGCCATTTAAGACCATAACCTTTAAGGCACATATACCCAGGTACCGGACGATACCCGCCCATGAGCCATAGACAGATGTTCAGCTAGCCACATTGCCTAAACTTGCGGATGGCTCACTCTGGCAGGCGCTGGCTATGGCCTGAAATATGTTACAGATTATCTTTACAGTGCAACATGGGATTTCGTCAGAAAGTCAAAATTACTGCCAGTGATGCGGCTGAATTCTGAGCAAAATCACGTGATTCTGAATTCCGCCAGGTGCTCAAGGATTCAAGTCATTATCACACAATATTCAGAGGAAGGCCTTGACCCTCCTCCTATCCCTGGTCCTTCTAAATCATATAAAAAAAAGATACAGTAACACCAAATTACCAATCAAAATAGTTGATACCCGATGGGGGATTGCGCGATTTGCCTCTCGCCCGGATCCGTGAGTGTATTGTGTTCAACTCTCCGTGCTATCAGTTATCTCGTCGGGTCTAAGAGGTTGTCGCATGGGCTGGTAAGGCAGGCATTCTCCGGATGTTCCTGTTTTTAACTTCGGAGTCATTGATTGAATGATAAGCTATGATGTAGAGCTTACTTCAACAAATACATGGGGACAAGTTTAATCTCAGGACGATGTGACAGCAGGAGGCTTGCAATAATTCCGAAAGAAGTCACGATCTCTATACTTGGCACACAAAACGGGAAGGTCCGGAAAATGCAGGTCTCACCAGCCCATCCCGTAATCTGTGTGCAGATTCCGCAGCTTTTTACCATGGTTAATGGCATAGGTTAGCCACAGATCTTTGCCCAAGCTGGTATGATCAACAAGCCCTTGCTGTGAGTTGACCAGTAGAAAACATCTCCACCGTTGCGACACTTGAACTATTCCTAATCTCGGAATACTCCAGGCAACTAAAAAGCGACAAATACAGACGAAGGGATGGGATAATAGCATACCATGCGCTTGGTGGCCAACACTTTCGGATGCCATCAACCGGGAAATATACCATCGAAAAAGTGAAACCATTGCAGGGAACCATCACTCTCCGGCCACCATTAAATAGCAAAGAAAAATTAACAAATAAAGTGAAAAATGAGTAAATGCAGTCAATGTCTTATATTAATTTTTCCACCCTCAGAATGGCGCTGTGGGATAGTTTTCTAAGCTAAGAATCCCTAGACAATGGCTAAAAAAATAATTGTAAGAGGTTCTAGAAAAATACTAGGAGGGTTGAAGTAAATTTCTATTCTTTCTGTCATTTTTTTCCATTTCTTTACATTGTTTAAAAAGATACCGGTAGGCTGGAATGTGTAAAAAGACCCGGTTGTTCTTTGCAATGGGGGTTGCCCCTCTGAAGGTTTCACTTTCTCGCTGGTATATTTCCCGGTAGATGGTATCAGAAAGGATTGACAGCCCAGCGCATGGTATTCTAAAAGGTTTTGTCTGGGATAAATACAATTTAGCCCCAAATTGATTTACTCCCAAACCGGACAAGGTTCCTGCCTCGCTTGCCTATATACAAAACATTAACCAAACCTCTATTCTAAACTGGTGAAGAAAGAAAGAAAAAAAAGAAACAAAATACCAGCCAATGCAAAGAGAAACCAAAGTTTAGATAATAAATAATATCTACGGCCCCCCCAGATCGTCATTGCCTACCCAACTCCTCTCACTTCTGGTGGAGCAGTTTGCGGAACTATTGTCGCATTGCGAACTAGCAGCGGAATGCCCATACCTTGCTTACCACACCCCCCACTACTCGAGTATGCGGGAAGGGGTAAACCTTTTAAATACCATGCAATTAGCGGTAAACCTTTCGGATACCATCGCCCCGGAAATGTGCCATCGAAAAAGTGAAACCTTTGCAAAGAATTACTTCACCTTTGACCCATCATAAAATGGTGAAGAAAAATTAAAAAAATAAGCTGAAAACAGGAAAAAGAAACTTAATTAATGGTTAGATTTTTAAATTTTCTTACTGTCAGAAAGGATTTCTGTGGGTGAATCTGTGCTCACTTAAAAGTAGTGTGTTTGGGTAGTAATTTATGCCAAGAATTCTAAGAAAATCACCAAAAACCTCACCCTAAGTCTCAGTTAATTGTTAAAAATTGTAGAAAAAAATCTGGAAATATCTAGTGGCTTTTGGTTATTTTCTTTTGATTTTTCCAATTTTTTCGAAAATTATTTGAGTTATTTAAAAATTAAAGAAGCTGCTGAAACTCTGAGAATGGTTTACTTTTTGTTGTAATGTGAAACCTTTTGGATGGTATGTCTCGGCCAAGGATGGTATCCGAAAGGTATGCACAAAAATGCATGGTATGATATTTAAAAGGTTTTCTCATGCGGGAAGCCCACTGAAGCTCACCCGCGGCTAGTAACCCTACCCGACTGCCGCCCAACCGCAAGCCAGCCAGCCTTTCGCCAAGAGAGCCCATGAGAAATGTTACTTGACCAGGCAACCCCTCGGCAATTAAATTCTGATAGGGTAGATCAATCCACCAGCAACTGCCACAGAAAGGAAGGTGAAAATATTATAGGGGGAGATGTTGGGTGATCAAGATAGAATGGGTTTTTGAATTCAGACTCACTGCCCTTAGCGAATGATGTAACAGGCCATCCTTTTTTTCCCCACCACGTTTTCTGTGATCGGGGAAATTTTCATAGTGGCGCTGTTAGGTTTTGGGAATCGATTCGATTATCGCCTCTTTATGGTAAGCTTCTATTTGGCATTGCGGGGAAGGTTGGGGTAGCTGTTGATGGGGGATTACGAGGTGTTGGAAAATCCGAGTACTGAAACGATGATTTCCGGTCGGAGGAACGATAATTCCCAGACCGACTTCCCAGTCCCTCAAACAAGAAACAAACCGGAAGAAATGATTGAATTCGAGGAAAAGAAATAAGGAAACCGAATCGGGCTATCACCGCTCACACAATCGGAACCTTTTACCTTTTTGTCGATGACTATGAAGAGAAACCTCAAGGAACGGAAACCATAGCTCACAGGACTAAATAACGGTGGTGTAGATACAAAAGTCAAGTTCTCGCTTCTGTTTCCCTGGCCAAGCCCACCACTCAAATCCCACGATCTATGCAAGTGCTTACAAATCATTCCCTGCCCGGGAGTTCCCCCTTCCCCCTTCCCCGTTAACTAAATAAAAACCTCTCCCGCCAGTGACTATAAAGAAACGAACTATCTAGCTAAACCCCACATAGAACAATTTGTAACCCCACAGTACTCATGATCCTGTATAGTCATATGGGTGAAAAGAGCTTGCTTAACCAGCAACACACCAATGCGACCATGTGTAAATCATAGATGTTTCTTTGGTACTTGTACAGACTGAAGCATATGACTAAGAGTAGGTATATACTGTATATAGAGGAGGTTTATTCCCTTAGATACAGATTGCTTCAATAGCGCAAGCTTGGAATTTCATTTTAAAGTCAAAACTAACTTACTCCCCTGATTGTAAAGTCTGCGTCCACCTTAAGCCTCAAAAACCTCTGTTGTAATGATCACCCGTAGCATTCACGCGATAAAACTTGAACTTCCTCTATCATGGGATATCCGGATAGAATTAGTGGTAAGGGAACTATAAGAAATATACTTTTCTCTTTTTTCTATTATTTTTAAAGTTCATTGAGTTGGGGTCGGTTTGTTGCTATAGTCGTTTCTGAGGTTCAGGGTTGATGCGGGCTTTTGGATTTAGCCAATAAAATTGAGTTCAACTCTGAGTGCTATGAGTTATCATTAATATTTTCAAGTTAGCTTACTTCGGTAGTGTACGGTACTACCGTGGGTTGAACATAAGCCTAGATTAGTGGTGGCTCTCGTTATTTAAATACAAAGAAAAATCGTGAATTGCGAGTGAAGTCTATGGGTTGGTCATGCGATCGTGGCGGAAAATCCCTGGCAACATAGATATTCGAGTTTCACTATTCCGTCAACTTCAATACCTTCTCGCCATAGTTCCAAGCAAGCCGGCTTGCAGTCAGGCATATGATCGTCTACTCAAAGAAGAGAGGCTGTGGCAAGTCTCATATCATATTAGCCTTGGATCCTCCAGTGTGGGTGTGGCTGGATCTTATTCAGACATTGTCACACCAACAGCCTCATCAACCCGCTTTTTTCTTCAGCTCCGCTCACAGATCGTTTAATAAACCACCCCGACACCCCAAAAGATTGCCTCACCATTACTACCCCCAACCAATATTTTGAATAGATCATCATGGCCCACACTACAAATACGCACTCCTTCAAATTCGGCGACGGCAATGCCAACTGCGGCATTATAACCGATAGTTTCAACACTCACACTACCGTCTATAAATCCGATGAGCATGCAAAGATTATGCCTTGGCTCTCTCCGCTGGAGCCAAGAAACAGGCACCAAAGCGTGCGTACCGGACGATTCGCGGGCGTTGGGGATTGGCTTTTAAGAACGAGGGAGTTTCGAGAATGGAGGGAGGGTGGAGCTGATAAGGCAGTTTTGTTTTGCTCCGGGAATCCGGGGGTGGGCAAGACCTACCTAAGGTAAGTAGCAGCATTCTTCGAAGGAAACGAATGCGGTTGACGAGTGAGAAATACTAGTTCCCTAGTGATCGACCGCCTGTGTGATCAGGCAAGTGAGGAAGATATCACGGTTGCGTGCTTGTACTGCGACTTCCTTGCTCAGCAAGAGCAGACGGCCACCAGCATGATGGGGGCTATCCTCAAGCAGCTAGTAGGCGGAGTCGACATCCCGGTTTACCTACGTGAAGCGTTTCAAAAAGGGCAAAAGGAGATTGGGGGTAGAGGGCTCATACTTTCAGATTTGATGGGGTTGCTGAGGAGGGCTATTGCTTCGTTGGGGAAGGTTTTCATATGTATTGATGCGCTCGATGAATTCCTACCGAAGAATCTGCCAGAGCTCCTCAAATCCTTGGGAGATATTGTGCAGGAGTCGCCCAACACGGGAATATTCCTCACCGGAAGGCCCCATGTTTGGGGCGCTGTTCAACGATATTTCGCGAAGACCGTCGTGATACCCATCAGCCCTAACACGGACGATATCAGGAATTACCTGGAGATGAAGTTGAACAGGGATGACGAGCCGGAGGCGATGGACAACGATTTACGGGCAGATATTGTGAATGTTGTTCTAGACAAGATGTCGGATATGTGCGTAGGAGCATTTTACCTTTCCATCCTATCGATTATGTATACTTACAAAAAATTATGTATAGATTCCTCCTCGTTTCGTTAAACATTGAGGCCATTCTAGGAGAAATGACAATTGGTTTGAGAAGAGAGAAACTTGAAGAGATGGCACGAGGAAATGGACTGAGCGATGCCTACACTGCAACTCTTGCCCGGCTCCGGGGGCAGAAAGGAAATAAAGCAGCAGTTGGATTTAAAGTGCTAAAGTGGGTGTTGTATTCGGAACGGCCGTTACGGGCAGAGGAGCTCTGCCATGCCATGGCAGTGGAGATGGGGTCTCGAGATCTGGATCCGAAAAACATCCCTGTATTACGAACTCTCTTATCATCTTGCCTGGGACTTGTCACTGTTGAGGCATCTTCGTCCACAGTTCGACTAGTGCACTTTACCCTGCAGGATCATCTCTTGAGTAGCCCGAAGCTATTCCCTAGCCCCCACTCAACAATTGCTGAGGTTTGTTTGACATACCTCAATTTTGGATGTGTGCGGGATCTTGCGCCCACTCTCGACCGGGCCCCCTCAACAATGCCCCTTCTAAAATATGCTTCTCTTTACTGGGGGAAGCACGCAAGAATTGGGATGACGGAAAATGTCAAAACACTTGCACTCAAGCTTCTGGGCGGATTTGATGAGCATGTATCTGCTCAACTACTCTTATTGGGCCACAATGAAGATAGAGAGAGAGATTCGGACCCATATTTTTATGGTACGGCGGGACCTACGGGATTCACTGCACTCCACGCAGCCTCGTTTCTCGGAATAGTAGAGATAGTTGCTATTGTACTGGAGAATAAGGAATGGGATGCTAATGCAACTGATTGCCTTGATAGTACCGCTCTCCAATGGGCAGCTAGAAACGGACACGAGGAAGTTGTAAAGATGCTTTTAGAACGAGAGGAGATCAATCCCGACCAGGCAGACACTGAATATGGCCGAACGCCAATCTCGTATGCGGCAGAGAAGGGGCATTCGGGGATAGTAAAGATGCTTTTAGAACGCCAGGAGGTCAATCCCGACCGGGCAGACACTGATGATGGCCAAACGCCAATCTCGTGGGCAGCACGGAGCGGGCATTCGGGGATAGTAAAGATGCTGTTAGAACGAGAGGAGGTCAATCCCGGCCAGGCAGACACTCGATTTGGCCGAACGCCAATCTCGTGGGCGGCATGGAGCGGGCATGAGGGGATAGTAAAGATGCTTTTAGAACGAGAGGAGGTCAATCCCGACCAGGCAGACACTCGATTTGGCCGAACGCCAATCTCGTATGCGGCAGAGAAGGGGGGTGAGGGGATAGTAAAGATGCTTTTAGAACGAGAGGAGGTCAATCCCGACCAGCCTGACACTGAATATGGCCGAACGCCAATCTCGTGGGCGGCATCGAGCGGGCATGAAGGGATAGTAAAGATGCTTTTAGAACGAGAGGAGGTCAATCCCGACCAGCCAGACCTATCTGGCCAAACGCCAATTTCGCGGGCAGCAGAGAAGGGCCATGAAGGTGTAGTCAAAATGCTTTTAGAGCGTGAGGAGGTCAATCCTGACCAGGCAGACACTAAATATGGCAGAACGCCAATCTCGTATGCGGCAGAGAAGGGCCATGAAGGTGTAGTCAAAATGCTTTTAGAGCGAGAGGAGGTCAATCCCGACCGGGCAGACCTATCAGGCCAAACGCCAATCTCGTGGGCGGCAGAGGGTGGGCATGCAGGGATAGTAAAGATACTTTTAGAACGAGAGGAGGTCAATCCCGACCGGGCAGATACTGAATATTGCCGAACGCCACTCTTGTTGGCGGCGGCGGGAGGGCATGAGGGGGTAGTAAAGCTGCTTTTGGAACGAGAGGAGGTCAATCCCGACCAGGCAGACACTGTATTTGGCCGAACGCCACTCTTGTTGGCGGCAGCTGGAGGGCATGAGGGGGTAGTAAAGATGCTTTTGGAACGAGAGGAGGTCAATCCCGACCGGGCAGACACTAAATATGGCAGAACACCAATCTCGTATGCGGCAGAGAAGGGGCATAAGGGGATAGTTAAGATACTCTTAGAACGCGAGGAGGTCAATCCCGACCAGCCAGACACTGAATATGGCCGAACGCCAATCTCGTGGGCGGCAGAGAAGGGGTATGAGGGCATAGTAAAGATGCTTTTGGAAGAGGAGGTCAATCCCGATCAGCCAGACACTGTATACGGCCGAACGCCAATCTTCTGGGCGGCAGAGAAGGGCCATGAAGGTGTAGTCAAAATGCTTTTAGAGCGTGAGGAGGTCAATCCCGACCAGGCAGACACTCGATTTGGCCGAACGCCAATCTCGTATGCGGCAGAGAAGGGGGATGAGGGGGTAACGTCATTGACCTAGTAACGGCTCGCTACCGGGATGCGGCTCCCCTTGGCAACCACTGGAAAATCACATGTATATTTTAGTATCTACATAAATAATAGTGATACCAGAGGGAAAATTTGTTTGAAAGTACTTTTAAATATAGAGAACCAGAATATGATGTTTTTAATTAATGATAAAAAATAATGACTCTTGTATGCTCACTTTATTCCAAACTGGTTCATTTAGAAGATTGCTTACAATTGAAGTCAAGAAGATTGAAATCAACCATGGAAGTAACAGTTTAAGCAGGTAATAAGAGCTTATAGATCTTGTATTTGATGTATGAACTGCTTTGGTATTTATTTGTAGCTATTATGGGAGGTATTGTGGTTTAAAAAAGAGTATAGTAAAAAATATATGCAATAAAGTGGATGAGATGATAACTAATTTTGGGGTTTATGTAATGTTTCAATACTTTGCAATATAGTTCAATAAGATAATCCAAGATACTATATAAATTTTCAAGGCGGTTGATTAAGTCTTCCTAATTCTATTCCCCAGTGATTTGAAAGCAATTTGTGAAGAAATACTATCTTCCAGTCTTGACCATGTACGCTACACATGTAGGATAAGGCTAAAACCTGTTTGATATACTCTAGTCATATATGTAAAGCTACTATATCCGTTTTAGTCAGTTTGGGCTATGGGATCAAGTAATTTCACATAGCAACTCTAATGACACTAAATTTTACTCGTAATTTACAGTATTAGTTGAGTTACAGGGTAAAATCTCTACATCTGAGAGCCTAAACTGACTAAAACTCATATAGTAGCTATACCTATATGACTAGAGTATATCAAACAGGTTTTACCCTTATCCTACATTTGTAGCGTACATGGTCAAGACTGGAAGATAGTATTTCTTCACAAAGTACTTTCAAATCACTAGGGAGTAAAATTAGGAAGACTTAACCAACCGCCTTGAAAATTTATATAGTATCTTGGATTATCTTATTGAACTATATTGCAAAGTATTGAAACATTACATAAACCCCAAAATTAGTTATCATCTCATCCACTTTATAGCATATATTTTTTACTATACTCTTTTTTAAACCACAATACCTCCCATAATAGCTACAAATAAATACCAAAGCAGTTCATACATCAAATACAAGATCTATAAGCTCTTATTACCTGCTTAAACTGTTACTTCCATGGTTGATTTCAATCTTCTTGACTTCAATTGTAAGCAATCTTCTAAATGAACCAGTTTGGAATAAAGTGAGCATACAAGAGGCATTATTTATTATTATTAATTAAAAACTCCATATTCTGATTCTCCATATTTAAAAGTACTTTCAAACAAATTTTCCATCTGGTATCACTACTATTTATGCAGATATTAAAATATACATTTGATTTTCCAGTGGTTGCCAAGGGGAGCCGCATCCCGGTAGCGAGCCGTTACTAGGTAAATGACGTTAGTAAAGATGCTTTTAGAACGCGAGGAGGTCAATCCTGACCGAGCAGACACTGAATATGACCGAACGCCAATCTCGTATGCGGCAGAGAAGGGGCATGAGGAGATAGTAAAGATGCTCTTAGAACGAGAGGTCAATCCCGACCAGCCAGACACTGAATATGGCCGAACGCCAATCTCGTGGGCGGCAGAGAAGGGGCATGAGGGGATAGTTAAGATGCTTTTAGAACGAGAGGAGGTCAATCCCGACCAGCCAGGCACTAAATGTGGTCGAACGCCAATCTCGTGGGCGGCAGAAAAGGGGTATGAGGGGATAGTAAAGATCCTTTTAGAACGAGAGGAGGTCAATCCCGACCAGGCGGACACTGCATATGGCCTAGCGCTAATCTCGTGGGCGGCTCTGCGCGGGTATGAGGACGTAGCAAAGATGCTTTTAGAACGAGAGGAGGTCAATCCCGACCAGGCAGACACCAGATATGGCCTAACGCCACTCTTATTGGCGGTAGAGGGAGGGCGTGAGGCGATAGTAAAGATGCTTTTAGAACGAGAGGAAGTCAATCCCGACCGGGCAGACAGATATGGCCAAACGCCAATCTCGTTGGCGGCGGAGAACGGGCATGAGGTGATAGTAAAGATGCTTTCGGCACGAGTGGAGGTCAATCCCAACCAAGCAGACACCGACATTTGCCGAACCCCACCCCCGCTAGCCGCTCAGCCCAGCAATTCTGCCGCCACGATAATTCCATTACAACGGAAGAGGCAATGATGAATCGAAAAGACACGGGCAGAACGTCCCGCCGTGGAAGAAAGTCGCGGTGGAGCAGGTGCCCCTGTGAAGGGCTCAGGGGAAAGGGTTTGATAGAAAAAAAGCGTGTATTCGTTGTTCGATTTAAGCACGGGGGAAAGAACTCAGCTATGATACTGTAGAACAACCTTTATATAATACCAGTGGTTGGGGTTTTTTGCTACTTTTCTTTTTTTTTTGAGTTCTTTATTATTATGTAATTATCCTCTTTCTCTCCTAACATCATTGCGATTTTTTCTAGCCTTGCTTATGATATTCGTTCTATAATAATATTATGGGGTTGTACAAAGGTCATTTGTTGGTTACCATGTCTAGCCCGGTATCCGAAGACCGGGGGGGGGGGTTTCATCGATCCTGTTCGCGTACTTTATCCCCACACTTATTATACCGCTAGTCATTATGAGAATTAAATAATCTTCCTTTTACCCATTAGACCTACTCTGGCAGTACAAGGCAGCATCGTACCAGCACATGCCACGCCCCAAACAAACCAAAAGTAACAAATGAAGAGGGTCGCTATCTCCCCACCCATCCACCCATTAATGCACCCTATAAATACAATTTAGCCCGAAATATACTTACTCCCAAACCGGACAAGGTTCCTGCCTCGCTTGCCTATATACAAAACATTAACCAAACATCTATTCTAAACCGCTGAAGAAAGAAAGAAAGAAAGAGACAAAATACTAGCCGATGCAAAGAGAAGCCAAAGTTGAGATAAGAAATAATATCTACGGCCCCCCCAGATTGTCATTGTCTACCCAACTCCTCTCACTTCTGGTGGAGCAGTTTGCGGAACTATAGTCGCATTGCCAACTAGCAACGGAATGCCCATACATTGCTTATCGCACTCCCCACTATGCTGGGAGCCCACCGAAGCTCACCGGCGACTAGTACCTGACTGCCGCCCAACCGCAAGCCAGCCAACCCTTCACCAAGAGAGCCCATGAGAAATGTTACCCGACCCATTTTCAACAAAATGGTTTGGTGCATAGTGGATTCGATCACGGAAGGTGGGAGAACCAAAGACTTTTATCGATACGAACAGGTAAGATGGCAAGAAAACAAATTCAATAAAGAATAAAGAAATGCGTGATTGATACTCTGTGTGCAGAAGATAGAGCGAAGAGAAAAGCAAATGTCTGATGGATAATCAAAACAACGAATGAAGGGAAAACAGGAGTCCTTTTATCCTCCTCAAATCATAAGCCCCCCTTTCGACATACCACCTGCCCATGCCGGTTCTCTCCTAGCCTTTCCTCCACTACCCATCTTTGCCGAATCTCCTCTGACTCATAACCGAGGTGAAATCCAATCTACCGAGGGTGGGGGAAGGCGCTTTGCTGTTAGTATCATGATAGACTGAGGGATGACGTATTTGGTTGATATCAGAGGCGTTGTGTGGGTTGCGGCGACGATTGTGTGTTTGGTGTTGTTGCACCATTCACTTAAGGTGTTTCGCCGTTCTTGATCCATGATGAACTAGGTACGGAGGCCTATAACGACCAAATCGCCACCAAACTGAAAATACAAAAAACATTACCATAGGAAAATGAAAACTAATTTGATTTAACAACAAAAGTTGAGCAGCTAAGAGAACAAAAAAGTGAAAAGTGAAAAGCAATTCACCAATTCTAATCTGACCCAAAGTGAAGCGATTATCAGAGGAAGGAATAATGAAAACGTGAAAAATACAGTCTTGGTGCCGGGTGGAAGAGTAGAATTGAGCTCCTACGGTGCGTCCACATGTAATTCAATTTACAGTCAGACCTGTCAATAACTTGAGTGACTCTTTAAATTTTCTTCGAGGATTGCGTACTCTCTTGCACAAGACAGGGAGCAGGTAGTTCAGGTACTGGTATTGCTGCAATTTAACGGGAGGGAAGCTCCCGACAGGTGAGATTATTGTGAGATTTTTCTTCTCTTGATAGAAACCATCCTTTGATTCCCAATCCTTCACCTTTCTTGTTACTTGATCAAACTGAGCAATTACGATCATCTGGCACCCACCTCCGAAATTCAAGACCCAGCCTTTATCTTCTACTGTTTTCTCCTACAGGTCACTCTTGTGGACTTTTACAGTCAGGATTGTCAATACCTCCAATAGAATACTAGACAGAGAATGCTGGGAGTTCCGCAAGCAATTTTCCCTCCACAGGACCGTGTTTCGCAGCACCATCCCGTTGCTTTACATTTGTGTTATCCTCATCGTCGCTGTGGGGCCCCAGACGATTCGGAACCCTGCACATAGGTATCCCCAGTTCTAAAGTGCACTTTAACTTTAGTATTTATCTCGAAGCAGAGCTCTTCATTTGTATGTCTTCTTCAATTCACACTGTCTAGCTGGGCGCCCAATTCCAGTTTATCACAAGGGACTAGGACAGTAGTTTCTTTCACCTTTTTACCCATTTTCTTCTTTGCAAGTGCTTTATCCTGGGTCGCATTAGAATTGTTGAATTGCTTTTCACTTCTCACTTTTTTATTCTCCTAGTTGCTCAGGTTTTATTGTTAATCAAATTAGTTTTTGTTTTCCTATTGTAATGTTTTTTGTATTTTCAGTTTGGTGGCGATTTGGTCGTTATTGTTGAAGCGTGAGGGTGACGCACTACTTCTCTGTTTGCGGCTATCGAGGGATCATAGTTGCGTCACTACTACTCCGTTATTGACTGTTTTCTCTACATGGTTTCCGCTTTGGTGTTTCTATTTTCACATTGTTCTGTCCTCAGTATTGTACCTTTTCTGTGTATTTAAACCCACGATTGTGCACATAGTCTCCAATGAGAACCACTCTGAACTCACCAAGTTATTCCGTCTACGAGTCTGACAACTCCTACTGTCCTGCTAGAACGAACAGGTTATGAGCCCGGTGCTCACAGTATTGACGGAAAATACAACGATCTATGAGTACCAGCCTTTATCCAGAACTACCCACTACTTCTGACGAGATCCCAAAAAAACTGGCAGCTATGGCAACCCTTGGATCCTCGACTTTCCGCTCCCGGATCAAGGAAGATAAACCTGTTACCATCAAACTTGATAATATCAAGCAATTGACTGGTCAGGAAAACTATATTATTTGGGAATCGACGATGAGATTAGTTTGGAAAGGGATGAAGACCTATGAGATAGTAGTAGAAGGACAACAACCTTCTGACGACGCGGAGCAGGATGAAGTTACCGTGTATACGGCCCTTGGCCACCAGGCATCGGCAATCTATATACAAGTTGTCTCAACCAAAATCCTTGAGAAACTTGTGGAATTCGACCATCCGCATGAGATGTGGAACTATCTCCGCACCCAGTATTACCGTGATACTGCTTTTGCCCTTGTATCACAGATTCCGAATCTGGCGACCCTATCAACAACCTATGATCCTGGACTACCCATAACAGTATTTATTGCTCAATTTGAGACCGATTGGCTACGACTTAGCAAATTAGCAAAAGCATCAAAGGACTCCTACCGGCAAACCTTTGCAAGATTTCTTGGGGAAGACAAAGCGAAACGCGACTGCCTCCTGGGCTTTCTGGTTGGTTACCAGAAAAATATCGTGGACAATCTGTCCACAAAGGATGACTTTACCTTTGCTGAAGTCAAGCAACGGCTCTTGGACCTGGACCTTGGTCAGCCAGGAACAAAGACTCAACAGGCTTTGGTAACCACAGATCACCGCAAGCCTAAACGGAGCCCAAGACCTGTGCCACTCCCAAGCTCAGCTGAGAAGCTAAAGGATTGTACCTGGTGTAGTAAGCACCATCCTGGACGCTCCCATGGCCATATGTGGAACAAGTGCTTCAAATTAAAAGCCCATAATGAGAAGAAAGGGAACAAACCTGGGTATGGTGAAGAAGCTCACACAGTCTCTGAGCCTCGTGGGAAGGTTAGTAGATCCTCATTCTACTTCGACACATGTGCAACTTCTCATATGTGCCCCAATCCAGAGCGCTTTGAACATCTCACGATATGTTCCGCACTTGTGAAATCAAGCTCCACAGATGAGATGAAGGTTACGGGAAAAGGGAGTGTTGTGCTACGCTGCCCTTTAAGGGAGGGGACTGTCTCCTGTTTTCGTCTTACCGATGTTCTTCTTGTTCCACAGCTTGACCGGCCGCTAGTATCCTGGCCTAAACTACAATACAAAGGGTTTCAGATGATTGGAACTGGCCCCGTAATATCTGTTAAAAATAGTGAGAAGACAGTGTTCGAGGCAATATTTGATGGATTGCTTCCCAGAATTCCCGAGGTTCAGGAAACCGCAATGCTGACCTTTGAGTTCTGGCACGAGGCACTTGAGCATCTGCCAGTAGCTCTATCGAGTATAGAGCGTACACGAAATGACTTTGCCGATACTGGTCTTATTCCTCCAGTTCCACAGAATTTTCACTGTATGGCATGTGCTGTCGCTAAATCAACACACAAAATTCAGTCAAGTACAAAGTCTGAGTCTCTTACCACTCAGAAAGCAGAACTTATCCATTCTGACCTCTGTGGACCCTTCCCTATTCCATCCTATGGAAACTCATTGTACTATGTTTCCTTTGTCTGTGACGCGACTCGGTTTTGCTGGGTCCGGTTTCTTGGGAAGAAATCTGAAGCTGCTCAAGCGATTAGTGACTTCGTCAGAGAATTAGAAACACAAGAAAAAGCTATAGTACGCAGGTTTTGCACAGATAATGGGCGTGAATACATTAATGACAGACTAAGGAAGTTTTTTGCATCCAAAGGTATCACCCATGAGCTGACACCCCCATACTCACCGGAGTCGAACGATGTTGCGGAGCTGTTGAATCGCACTATTGGCGAAGGAGTACGAGCAATGATGCATCCCATGGAGGACCGCAGGTTATGGGCTGAAGCTGTGGGAACATTTGGTTACACCAAAAATCGCCAACCGCATAGTGCACTCAGTGGGAGAACCCCATATGAGGCTTTCTATAAAGCAAAACTGACTATCAGCCATCTACAGCCATTGGGACGGAAATGTTACCGGCATATTCCAAAGGCAAAGCGTGGACCAGGATCCAAATTACTCCCTCGGGCTCAGAATGGACTCTTTGTTGGATATACAAATGTTAGTCATCAGTATCGAGTCTTTATACCGAAGGAAAAGCGGACCACAGTCTCAGCCGACGTACCGTTTCCTCCTCACTTAGTGGTTGCAGCGCTGGAAAATCAGTGTGGTCTCTGGAACTCCATAGATTCTGAAACGCATAGCAAGAGTTCCTTTGTCCGTAACCGGGAAGAACTCAACAATGGATGGCCAAGGGAAGCACGGGAAAGCTATTCCAAACCACCTACTGTTAACTTGGAATATAGGGCAAACCAGGATGGCTTTCCTACGGATACCATGTGGATAGCCTGGATGGACCACCACCCGGAAACTGCTAATAGGTGGTATGATGAAGGCCATCCAAAAGTGGTTGAACTTTTCCTCAGAGAAAATGCACTCGGAAAGCGGGATGGCTTTCTTGGGTCACCTTACTGGCTACCTGATGATAGCAGAGTAGCTGCGCCATCTATACGAAGCCCAGCGCCAGCCTCTGCACCAGCCAGCCATCATGGCTCTGCAGTTTCAAGCACTGTTTCACTTTCTACTACTCCCACTATTGATATTTCAATGCGTGATGCGCCTTTGAATTTGACTGAAGCCTCCCTGGTCTCCCAACCGCACCTTTCAACTCAAGGGTCAGATCGTGAGCTAAGTGTCGAAGCACACCCAGACATTAGATCTGTCCCAGTACAGTCCTCTCATCCTGCCAGTGTGATGCCCATGGCACAAGGGGCGAACCGACCTATTAGCTTTGTCCGACCGGAGGATATCATGGATACTGCCAATGACAGTCATCATGAATGGAGAAGCCTCCCGCCTATTGAGTCGGATACTGATGATGAAGTCCTTGTGACCCAGGAAACTTCATCGATAGTAAATGTATTAGACGTTCCGGAGCCCGAGACATATATACATGCTCAGCAATCACCCAACTGGAACGATTGGCAGATGGCAATCGAAGAAGAAATTGATTCCTTGGAGAGTAACAAGGTATGGGAAATTGTTGATCGGCTATCCAACAGACGAATTATTGATGGACGCTGGGTATTTCGGGTAAAAGGAAATGCCAAAGGACAGCTTGAGCGATTCAAGGCTAGATACGTTGCCAAAGGTTTCTCACAGGTACAAGGAGTTGATTATGAGGAAATCTTTGCTCCTGTAGCTCGGTTTGATTCCTTAAGGCTCTTACTCGCTATTGCTGCTGCGAAGATGTAGAAACCACGGCAGCTAGATATCAAAACAGTATTCCTGTATGGTACTCTTGATGAAGAAGTATACCTACAGCTACCAGAAGGTCGGCGTACAGAGGGAAAGGTAGCGCGCTTGAGACGAGCGATCTATGGGCTCAAGCAGGCTCCCCGACAATGGTACCAGCGGCTAGTAACCTTCTTGCAACCTTACAGTTTCTGGTCATCCACCTTTGACCCCTGTGTACTCATTAATCAATGTGGCAACTTGTTCGTTGCAGTCTATGTTGATGATATCACTATTTTTGGGGCGGAAGACAGCCAAACTGAAGCTACGATTGCCTTACTCAAGTCTGAGTTTAAGGTAAAAGACATGGGTCTATTGAACTGGCTGCTTGGAATGCAGATTGAATACCACAGAGACAGTATCAGCATATCTCAGAGAGCCTTTATCGACAGGGTACTGGCACGGTTCACTATGAGTAACTGTAACCCAGTCTCAACCCCAATTGATACAGGTCAACTGTTAAGCCAAGATACACCAAATGATGCCTCAGTACCAAGCACAATCTATCAGCAAATGATCGGATCACTTATGTATCTTGTGACAGGCAGCCGACCTGACTTAGCCTATACGATCACCTACCTTTCACAGTTCAATACCCATCCGTGCGAAACACACTTCCGGGCGGCCAAAAGAGTTCTTCGGTACTTACAGAAGACCAAAGATCAAACTCTATCATACAAGCTGGGTTCTGCTCTGTGTCTTAGTGGCTACTCAGACGCGTCATATGGGAACTGTCTGGATACCCGACGTAGTTTCTCTGGCTACATCTTTAAGTTAGGAAATGCCACTGTTGCATGGCGATGCCGGAAACAGCAGTCTGTGGCCCATTCTACGTGTGAGGCAGAATATATGGCTCTCGCTCTTGCAACCAAGCAATATATGTGGACACGAAGTGCCCTGAAAGAGTTGTTGGGTAGAGTGATACCGGCTGCACTATTTGCTGACAGTCGTTCGGCCATCGATCTTGCAAACAACCCGAAGCTCAATGATGCTTCAAAGCATATCGATATCGCATACCACTTTACCCGTGAACGGCTAGAGGATGGATCGCTCTCTTTACTTCACATACCCTCATCAGAAAACCTGGCAGATATCTGTACAAAAGGGTTACCACGCCCACAGCATGACCACTTATGCTCCAAGATATTTGGCACAAAAGTGAGTAGGGGTGTTGAAGCGTGAGGGTGACACACTACTTCTCTGTTTGTGGCTATCGAGGGATCATAGTTGCGTCACTACTACTCCGTTATTGACTGTTTTCTCTACATGGTTTCCGCTTTGGTGTTTCTATTTTCACATTGTTCTGTCCTCAGTATTGTACCTTTTCTGTGTATTTAAACCCACGATTGTGCACATAGTCTCCAATGAGAACCACTCTGAACTCACCAAGTTATTCCGTCTACGAGTCTGACAACTCCTACTGTCCTTCTAGAATGAACAGTTATAGGCCTCAGTACAGAATGTGTTTCTAAATTCAGACTCACTACCCTTAGCGAATGAGGGGATAGGCCATCCTTTTTTTCTCTACCTCGTTTTCTGTGATCGGGGAAATTTCCATAGTGGCGCTGTTATGTTCTCGGAATCGACTATCGCCTCTTTAATGTTGGGTTGGAAAAAACCTATTGCCAATGGGGCAAAGCGCGTGTAGTCTTACTCGGGGGTGGTGGGAAAACAGTTTAGTCTAGGTCGACGCGTCCTTCCCCGGGGGTCATAGCCCCAGCACATATAGGGCCACCGCACTCCCGGGAGTTGGAGACCTCCAAGCTCGCATTCTTTGTTTTCCCACCCACCGCCCCTGAGACTTAAATGGCGCCCTCGTTGTCATCTTGGGATATATCGGTGGCAACGATCCCAAGCGACAAGGGCAGCGACATTCCCCCAACGCCTCCGACAGTGGACTTACAGAAGATATGCGAGAGAGGGATGGTATAGCTAGGCTCAGGCTGGTATTGGGTTTCGGATTTCTCTATTTCTTCTTAGTGTTTTTTCATTGTCTCTTTATATCAACTATTATCTTAATGTATTCGCTTGGCTTTGCAAACATTGGTGGTAAGCTTCTATTTGGCATTGCGGGGAAGGTTGGGGTAGCTGTTGATGGGGGATTATGAGCGGTTGGAAAATCCAAGTGCTCATGATCCTGTACAGTCATATAGGTGAAAAGAGCTCGGTTAACAAGCAACACTGCGACCATGTGTAAATCATAGATATTTCTTTGGTACTTGTATAGGCTGAAGCATATGACTAAGATTAGGTATATATCTAGAGGAGGTTTACTCCCTTAGATACAGATTGCTTCAATAGCGCAAGCTTGGAATTTCATTTTAAAGTCAAAAATAACTTACTCCCCTGATTGTAAAGTCTGCATCCACCCTAAGCCTCAAAACCCTCAGTAGGCAATGATAACACGCAGCACTAACGCGATAAAACTTGAACATCCTCAATCATGGGATCTCTGCATAGCATTAGTGGTAAGTATACTATAAGAAATATCCTTTTTTTTCTTTTCTATTATTAATTTTTAAAGTTCAGTGAGTTGGGGTCGGTTTGTTGCGGTAGCGGTTTTAGAGGTTTAGGGTTGATGCGGACTTTGAGTTTTGGCCAGTATTGCGTCCAACTCTGAATGCGTTACAACACACCGCCTAAGAAGCTATAGCGACATTTTCAAATCGGCTTACCTCGGGAGGATTGCACTAGTGTGGGCTACTAATAAGCCTGAATTGGCCGTGGTTCTCTTTATTTAAATAAAAAGAGAAATGGTGAATGGTGAATGAAATATACCCTTAGGTACATAGGTCATGTGATCGTGGCGGAAAATGCCTAACAACCTAGATATTCGAGTTTCACCCCCCCACCACCTTCAATAGTTCCTATCCCTTCTCGCCATAGTCCCAGGCATGCCAGCCTGTAATCAGGTATATAATCGTGTACTCAAAGAGGAGGAACTATCCCCCGGAAATGCTTCCTAGTTTCATATTAGCCTTGGTTCCTCCCGGTGCTGATTTGGCTGGATCTTACTCAGGCCTTGTCACACCAAAAGCCACATCACCCCGCATTCTTCAGCTCCGCTCACAGATCGTTTAATCAACTACCCAGATACCCTTAAAAACTACGGTACCATTTCTACCCTCAACCAGCATTCTAAACAGAGCATCATGTCCCATATTACGAATATGCTCTCAGCCAAAGTCGGCGACAGCAGTGCCGACTCCGGCAATGTAACGAATAGTTTTAACACGTACCCCACCGTCTATAAATCCGACGAACATGCAAAGATTATGACTTGGCTCTCTCCACTGGAGCCAAGCAACAGGCACCACGGAGTGCGAACCAGCCAATTCGCGGGCGTTGGGGACTGGCTTTTGGAAACGAGTGAGTTTCAAGAATGGAGGGAGGGTGGAGCCGATAAGGCTATTTTGTTTTGCTCCGGGAATCCGGGGGTGGGCAAGACCTACCTGAGGTAAGCGGCGGGATTCTTTGAAGGAGAAGAATACGGCTGACGGTGATAAATACTAGTTCCCTAGTGATCGACAGCCTGTGCAATCAAGCAAGGAAGGAAGATATCACGGTTGCATGCTTGTACTGCGACTTCCTTGCTCAGCAAGAGCAGACGGTCACCAGCATGATGGGAGCTATTCTCAAGCAGCTAGTAGGTGGAGGCGACATCCCGATTTACCTACGTGAAGCGTTTCAAGAAGGGCAGAAGAAGATTGGGGGTAGGAAGCTCGCGCTTGAAGATTTGGTGGGAATGTTGAGGAGGGCTATTGCTTCGTTGGGGAAGGTTTTCATCTGTATTGATGCGCTCGACGAATACCTACCGAAGCATCTGCCAGAGCTTCTTGAGTCCCTGAGAGATATTGTGCGGGAGTCATCGAAGACGAGAATATTCCTCACCGGGAGGCCCCATGTCGGAGGAACTATCCGAAAATATTTCACCGGGGCCGTCGCGATACCCATCAGTCCTAACACGGATGATATCAGGAGTTACCTGGAGATGAAGCTAGACAGGGATAGCGAGCCAGAGGCGATGGATAATGATTTACGGGCGAATATTGTGAAGGTTATCCTAGACAAGATGTCGGATATGTGCGTAGGAGCATTTTGCCTTTCCATCCAATCGATGATGTATACTTACGAGAATTATGTATAGATTCCTCCTCGTTTCGATAAATATTGAGTCCATTCTAGAAGAAGTGACAATTGGTCGGAGAAGAAGAAAACTTGAAGAGATGGCACGAGGTAACGGGCTGAGCGACGCCTACACGGCAACTCTGGCCCGATTGAAGGGGCAGAAAGGAAATAAAGCAGCAATTGGATTGAAAGTCCTAATGTGGGTGTTATATTCGGAACGGCCATTACGGGCGGAGGAGCTCTGTCATGCTCTGTCGGTGGAGATGGGGTCCCTGGATCTGGATCCAAAAAACATCCCTATGTTACGGAGACTCTTATCATCATGCCTTGGACTTGTCATGGTTGAGGCATCTTCGTCCACAGTTCGACTAGTGCACTTTACCCTACAGGAGCATCTCTTAAGTAGCCCGACGCTATTCAGTGGTCCCCACTCAACAATTGCTGAGGTTTGCTTAACATACCTTAATTTTGGATGTGTGCGGGATCTTGCACCAACTCTCGACCTGGCTCCCTCAACGATGCCCCTTCTAGAATATGCTTCTCTTTACTGGGGGAAACACGCAAGAATTGGGATGACGGAAAATGTCAAAATACTTGCACTCAAGCTTCTGGGCCGATTTGATGAGCATGTATCTGCTCAACTACTCTTATTGGGCCACAAGGAAAATAAGGAGAGATATTTGGACCCATATTTTCATAGTACCGAGGGACCCACGGGATTCACTGCACTCCACGCAGCCTCGTTTCTCGGGATAGTAGAGATAGTTGCTATTGTACTGGAGAAAAAGGAATGGGATGCTAATGCAACTGATTGCCTGGATAGTACGGCTCTCAAATGGGCAGTTATAAACGGACACGGGGAAGTTGTAAAGATGCTTTTGGAACAAGAGGAGATCAATCCCGACCAGGCAGACACTGACTATGGCCGAACGCCAATCTCGTATGCGGCAGAAAAGGGGCATGGGGGGATAGTAAAGATGCTTTTAGAACGAGAGGAGGTTAATCCCGACCGGGCAGACACTGATGATGGCCAAACGCCAATCTCGTGGGCGGCATGGAGCGGGCATGAGGGGATAGTAAAGATGCTTTTAGAACGAGAGGAGGTCAATCCCGACACCCAGACACTGGATATGGCCAAACGCCACTCTCGTTGGCGGCAGAAAACGGACATGCGGGGATAGTAAAGATGCTTTTAGAACGAGATGAGGTCAATCCCGGCAAGGCAGAAACTGGATTTGGCCGAACGCCACTCTCGTTCGCGGCTGAGGGAGGGCATGAGGGGGTAGTAAATATGCTTTTAGAACGAGAGGAGGTCAATCCCGGCCAAGCAGACCTATCTGGCCGAACGCCAATCTCGTGGGCGACCGAGAAGGGACATGGGGGGATAGTAAAGATGCTCTTAGAACGAGAGGAGGTCAATCCCGACCAAGCAAACACCGACATTTGTTGAACTCCACCCCCGCCAGCCGCTCGGCCCAGCAATTCTGCGGCAACGATAACTGCATTAAAACGGAAGAGGCAATGATGAATCGAAAGACACAGGCAGAACGTCCCGCCGTGGAGGAAAGTCGTGGTGAAGCAGGGGCCCCTGTGATGGGCTCAGGGGAAAGGGTTTGATAGGAAAAAAGAGTGTATTCCTTGTTCGATTTAAGCACGGGGGAAAGAACTCAGCTATGATACTGTAGAATAACTTTTATATACCAGTGGTTGGGGTTTTTGGCTACATTTTCTTTTTTTTGAGTCGTTTATTATTATGTAATTATCCTTTTTCTCTCCCGCCATCATTACGATTTTTTTTCTAGCCTTTTGCTTAGGATATTCGTTCTATAATATTATGGGGTTGTAAAAAGGTCATTTGTCGGTTACCATATCCGGCCCGGTATCCAAAGACCGGGGGGGTTTCATCTATCCTATTCGGGTACTTTATCCCCACACTTATTATACCGGTAGTCATTATTAGAATTAAATAGTCTTCTCGCTATCAATTAGACCTAGTCTAGCACTACAAGGCAGCATCGTATCACCACATTCCACGCCCCAAACAAACCAAAAGTTTACAAATGAAACATGTTTTGATATCTCCTGACCCACCTAACACATCGCCCATCCACCCATTAATGCGTTATACAAATACAATTTGGCCCCAAATATACTTACTCCCAAACCGGACAAGGTTTGTGCCTTCCCTGCGTATATCCAAATTGATTAACCAAACCTCTACTCTAAACCGGAGAAGAAAAAAAGAAAGAGACAAAACTCCACCCAATGCAAAGAGAGAAACTAAAGTTGATTTCAGAATTAATATCTACGGTCACCCCTGATCGTCATTCTCTGCCCAACTCCAAGTGGAGCAACTTACGGAACTATTGTCGCATTGCGAGTTTAAAACCGACTGCCTGGTTGCTGCTAAGACCTCCGTTACCGCCTCCTGCAGCTGTGGCTCTATGATGGTGTGCTCCCAGATTCGGTCTTCGGAGCGGGTGCCGGTAGTGGTAGATACCGTGAGGATTCTTGTAGAGGAGCTCCTCGAGGAGGGGGATGGAGGAATGGGGATTATGGTGTGGCTGTATGTCGGTCTGGGGGAAAGTTCTACTGAACGGATGGTGGGATGCGTGGCTTGGGACCGAAGTATCTTGGGAGGATGGAAGCCATAGGCGATTGGGGTTGGTTAAGTCCTGCCTCCATGTTTCGGGACCACCACGATTGCCGATTGTCTGTGATTAACCGTGGGCCGGGATGGGAACCCGGGCGAGTAGAGAGGAAGGCAAAGGGTTTGGAATTGGTGCTGTGACGGCGACAGAAGGCTATTGATAACACCGGCGGGAAGGATCCCAAGACGCAAGAGGCTATTATGCCCGCGAGCTGCCCTGGTGTCAGGCGGGATCGACTCGAGAATGATAATAATGTGGACGGGGTTGGTGAGATCTTGGTAGTAGTGAAATTTGCCGATGCAGTGGGGATAATTGGGGAAGCTAAAGACAATCAATACCGCAGTGGCAGAACACACTGGAGGGGGGGTCACTGAAGGGGAACCAAGACTTTCAGTCTCGTTAGACGCCGAAGAAGCGGTCTCAGGAATGCCTGTCAGCCCGTCAATGTCAATTAGCTTCTTGAAACCTAGTCATCACTATTCATGATACCTACTGGCTCCGCCGTCGGGGGTGGTATCCCATTCGCCACAGCACGCACAAACAGGGTTCCGAATAGTCCGACAGGGCAAGTCGTGGAGGCAGGACCAGACTGGCCCGTCCTGGTTGATGTCGATGACTGGACCCGACTAACTCGGGTGGTCTGGTCCGGTTTGGATTGGTCCCAGACCAGTTTTTATAAAAGATCGCATGGGAGTCGGAATGGCACCCAGGCCAACACTAACAATAGAAGAATAGCTATAGTAGGATCTTAAAGCATCTTGTCACATTATAAATCAACAGCCCCTGAATACAAGCTGATAGAACATCTCTTAGAGGATAGCATGTGGTGGAAATGCGATTACCCGATGGATAAGTGACATCGAATACCGGAATTGTGGAATCTGGTCATGTAATATCACTCACTTAGTGCACGAAAAATAGTGTTGTAAATATCGCAATACTCAAGGTCTATACCGAAGGCTTAGGAAACGACCGAAAACCATAGACAGTTACATTCTATCTAAGTGACCGGAGTGCCGGCTATTTATGCTTCGCAACAGGAACACTTGTCCACAGAAGCAAAGAAATCCAAGGTAACAAAAGGAAGATAAAAGAAATGTAATGCGCATAGAATTACATCAATCATTAACCGATTGAGTAGTGAGTGGGATGAAAGATCTGAAGCGAATGAGTTGAGCTAATACTCTGACGGCATTGAAGTGAAACTAGTATGAAGTAGGAAGTGTTGTCGTACTCAAGAACGTAGAGAGTGCATATCCGAAAGTATAATTTCAACAAATAGTTTCGATACTTGAGAACCCACTTTCGCCACCCCTCATCTAAGCGAGGCACTATCTCCACCACATAATCCATGGAAACAAGAAGTTGAATTGGGGAAAGCTTTATTTGAACGTAATATATTGTGATAAAAACAGCATATCCTATTGCTTGGCGGGCATGATCGGACCGGTCCTGGTTGAGTCGGTTTCGATTATCCTGCCTGTCCAGTCGGTCTAATTTTCACCATTAGACTAGACTTGACTTTTGACCGGACTAGCTAGTCCAGTCCAGTCTTCCAGCGACCATTCGGAACCCTGCGCACAAAGCTCTCGCCCTTGCTCTGAAATCTAGTCTTCCAGTACTCCGCAAAGAGGGTATAGGCGATAACTGTCTTCCCCCTCAGTCTCTCCCAGGCAATCTTCCGGTAGCGAACCATCTGATCCCGTTGTACGGAGCGGTTGCTCACCACCTGATCGCACGTGCTCAAGCAAGCATCCATTCCCCCAATATACTCCCCCACTTTATCCTCCCCACACTAACAATTCGTCATTTGGGAGACGTCGCGGCCAACCCTGCAGAAATTCACCATCTGTGTCTGACAATTATCCCCACAGGGATCGAAGGGTGGGGCCATAGGCAATTTCTGCATCCAAGGCGAATAATGAGATCAAGTATGAGAATAGAATGTATCACTAGCATCGACGAAGAAACATTTCCTATGGGTGAGGGAGAAATTAGTTAGGGATTAATAGAAATTGCAGGAAACAGGAGAGGAAATGAATTCTGGCGCCTGAGCTGGTGACCCATCGCTGTGGAAATAAGACAAAGCAAATCTTTGAAAGAAAGGAAAGGAAATGTTAACCAGAAGGAATCGTCATTGGGATTGGGGTACCATAGATCGTCGCGACGGGCGGTAATATTTGCCAAGAAATGAGGAGAAATAGGAGGAGGGTATATCCGTGTTGGAAAGGTGTGGGGCCTCGGATAGGCTTATGTATGTTTTAACACTATCCCTTTTTCTTCCTTCCCTCTCATTTCCCGAGATTTACCTTGGACAGGGTCAGCGACGCCATTTAAGACCACTACTTTTAGGGCACACACACCGGTACCGGACGATCCCCGCCCATGACCCACAAATACAAAATAGAGAGAAAACCCATTCAATACTAGCGAATCCCTAACCCTCCCTACAGAATACCATCAAACCTTTTTTATCCCCGCGAAAACTCAACCTTTCAGCCACCGCCAAGAAGATAAATTTTTCAACTTTCTAGCGTGAAAAGTGATGTTATGTATGAGGTGCCAGATGTAGGATTGAGATGAGTCAGAATAGAGAACAAAGTGAGGTCAAGGAGGAAATCACTTTATATTTTCTGGAGTCCTTGCTTACTTGTTCTATCTATGGCGGAACAGAGGGGCTATATAGATAATACAACGAGCTTTTCCAATCTTCTTAGCTTGCGGAAATCCTTCCTGATTCCACGATGTATTCCGGTACATCCTTAGCTTACCCTCCGCAGGTTTCCGGCCATCTGTGCGAATCCATATATGTTCGTTCCTCCTCTTGATTGATAGCGACTGGTATATAAAACTAGTAACTTTTGGAAAAGTGATTATGTAGCGACAACAACACTTATCGTTCTATGCTACCGTGACCTTTACCGAGGTTACCCAATATTCTTTTGCTTGCTTGTCTGTCATCTTAGTTTTTCTATTTCCAATCTCCGGCCGCCCTTTTACACTTAATTCCAATACGAATATCTTCCTGCATTCAGCAATATTTCCAATATTAACAACAGACTAACTACATAGGAGAGGATACAAATGAAATGTCGGAGGTCGGACAGAAGAGGCCGGAGATGCAGTGTATAGTAATGGGACTTGAACGATGAAAGAAAGAGGGTGATTGATTCTATCTTGCTTGCTCGCCTATAGACACGCCAGAGACTGCGGTACTTTATAGCAATCCGCAGTATCAACATACAGTCGCACCCCGTTGTCCCGGACCTCACTCTCCCGGATTCTTCGTTGTCACGGACTATTTTTCACGATTTGAGTCAGCTAGATAGAAATACACCTCACTGTCCCGGATTTTGAGGGGTTCCGGACCGGATGCAAATTCAGATATTCCTAACCCCTGTTCACACCACAAGTATATTCACTGTCCCAGATTTTCTCCAATTCCTCATCTAAAATCTGACATTACAGTTGCTCAAAGGCACAATTGATCCCACCCGTTTTCCACCGAGTAGGCACACAGGTAAAATGTTCCTCCTCGTTCGACTCTTCACTATCGTCCTCCCAATTAGCATCCTGACCATCACCAAGCACACCTTCCCCATTCTCGGGTCCCAAATCCAAGCCAATTTCTTCCGGTTGACGAGACCTATAGGCAGAGGAAGGGAACGCTGATCGGGACCGTGTTACCACTCCTTGAAGGGAAGGACTGAAATAATGACTGAGTGTTGATTGTTTTGTTTGACGACTTCTGCGATACCTTAAAATCAGATTAGTATAAGAACAGAAAGCTTAATTAGTTGGAAATCCATGCTTCCTCCCCCCTATTTTCCTGTCTGCTTGAAAATTGGCCACGTAACCTCCTTGTGATCCGTCACATTCTGGTTTTCAACGAGTTAGCATCCTTGATTCCTTATCGCCCCCTTTCGCGATAGCTTCAAGTCTTTAACTTCAAGTACTCCGCTGGGCTCTGCTTGATTTTAATTCTTTCCTCTCGAATACGTTCGGTTGGAATCTCGAGGTTCCTCATCTTTCCCCTCTGCTTTCTTCTTCCCTCGGTCGGCTTGCCCTCTGCTTCTTCCTTCCTTTCGGGGTTAACGCACCTGCTTCTTCCTCCTTTGGTTGAGTGCTGGCGGTTTCCTCCCTTCAGTACGGTCGAAAGGTCGGTGGTTTTTCCCATCGGTCGGTTAGTCGTCACGGTCGGTCTTCTGTCGGTCAAGTTGATCGTCATGGTTAAGCGAGGTTCCTCAACCTTTTCTGCCGCCGCGGTCGCAAGATCGGGTCTGGCTCTTGGTCGGACGGTCGAGAAAACTTTGGCCCTCGAGGCTGAGGTTTCCCGCCTCCGCCATCACATTTCCGTCCTCTCCCGCCGGCTACACTTGTCTGGCCTGGCGAGTGAGTCCCTCCGCCGTGAGCTCGATACTCTTCGCTCGGTCGCTCCCCTCTGTCGTGAGGGTGACGGTGCTGAAGCCTCTTCTCCTCTTCGTGAGGAGGTGGCTGATGAAGTGGCGGTGCTCGCCCCGGTGGCTGAGCCTGCTGCGCTTACGGTGGCGTCCCTCGGGGCGCATGTGGAGGCGTTGACGGTGACTACTGTGGCTTCCGCTGTTATGGCGCAGGAGCCTGAGCCCGATGTGGCTGAGCCAGTGTTACCGGTGGTGGTACAGGTTGAACGGTCACCGTCGGCTGATGGGACTGTTGCCAAACGTCGCCCGCGTCATGTGCGTTGGGTGGACGATGAGGCTGGCGTGGCTTCTCGGAAGGCTCGGGTGGTTGAGGATATTTCCTCGTCGCCTCCTCCGGTTCCCGCTGGTCGTTATGGTTCTCCGGTGGCTTCGGCTGCTGGGGGGGGTGGGTCCGATCGTCATGCTCGTGACCCTGGTTTCGTTACCGTCGGCCGTGGTCGGCGTCGGAAAGGGCGTGGTGGGCGCCATTAAGATTGTGGTTGGATTTCCTTTGTCGTGTTTGCGTGACCGGTTTGCCGGAATGTGAGCTTGGTTGTGGCTATGACCTCGCTTACGGTAGTGATTTGGTGGATGGCCATGGGAGGTGGATTTACTTTGTTCGTACCCTAGTTGGGTGGTTTATTTTGTGATTCCCGTGCGCTGGCTACGAGTCTCGGTCTTGTGTCTTCGGACTAGGGTTGCCTTGCCGACCGTGGGCGTTTTCGCTTGCGGTAATGGTGCGATCTTGCTACGACTTGTACGGGTGGTACTTTTCCAGATGTACTGTGGGCTAGGCGGGTTGGACTGGCGTACTCCTTGGAACGTACTGCCGTATGGTTGTGCAAGCCCGGATAGGTAGTCGCTCCATTAGCTATATAGTTATGAATAAAGATATTGAACCCCTCAATTTTCCCTCCAAGTGCAATTTGCACTTTCAGAAACACCACGTACACTATCTCGAGATTTCCGCGTAACGTGACCTGTCAGGTTACACGAATACCATATGGATCCCTCTGTCCCCCCTTTTGGCTCGAGTCGTCGAAACAAAGGGAAAGGCCAAAAGACCAACCCCCCCCCAACACCGGCAGGTGCTAGGAGCTCCTCCACTCAGGAGGGCGCCCCGACCCTGTCCCCGATTTTCATGCCAGCAGGCCCCCCCTCGCTCAAGCGACCAAGAAGCAACAC
>Ga0307517_10000497_pt1 | contig 67390 bp, 64 predicted proteins | sample 23_EM_MG_FD_194515 | JGI IMG/M metagenome (GOLD analysis project Ga0307517, IMG submission 194515) | Populus trichocarpa ectomycorrhiza microbial communities from riparian zone in the Pacific Northwest, United States - 23_EM | ecosystem: Host-associated > Plants > Roots > Unclassified | place...
GCTCGATGGCGCCCAATATCTCCTAGTCGCCTCCGGCCAGCTTCTGAGTGAGCCTGCGCCAGAGCGCGCCGGCGAGATTGGTGTAGTCGTCGGTCCACGGCCGGGCGAGGTTCGGGTTCGACTTGATCCAGCGCCTGTCGCCGGCGAAACGGGCCAATCCCGCGGGGGACCGGGCGACGATCAGCGCGTCTTCTGGAGACGCCCAGCCCGCCTCCTCCGCCTTGCTCGGCCGATACTGCTGGCGCAGGGCCACGCCGCCCGCGGCCGCGGCGACCGCCTGCGCGGGCTTGTTGAGCTCAAGGTTGCGGTTGGAGAGGTGCAGGATCAGCACCCCGTCCGGCTTCAGGTGGGTGAGATAGCCCCGCACGGCCTCCACCGTCAGCAGGTGCGCCGGCACCGCGTCGGACGAGAAGGCGTCGATCAGCAGCACGTCGAAGATGCCCACGGGCTGTTTCGCCACCGTCAGCCGCGCATCGCCGATCACATAGTCGATGGGTCCCTTGGCGCAGCGGGTCGTGAAGCTGAAATGCGCCGGGTCGGTGGAGATGCGCACCACCAGCGGGTCGATCTCGAAGAAGGTCAGCCGGTCGGTGGCGCGCACATAGCCCGACACCGAACCGGTTCCCAGGCCCACCGCGCCGACGCGGATGGCGGGCTTTTCCTTCTGCACCGCGCCGAACACCTGCCCGATGGGTGTCGTGGGCGCGTAGTAGGTCAGCGGACGGCAGGCGAAGCGCGGGTCGACGGCCTGGGCGCCGTGCAGGGTGGTCCCGTGGGCCAGCAGTTTCACCCGCCCGCCCAGCGCCGGAGCGGCCGTTTCGGACTGGCGAAGCACGCCGAAGAAGCTGCGCCAGGTGTCGGCGCCATTGAACCAGCCCGCGGCGGTCTGGGCGCCGAGGAGCAGGCTGGTGATCACCGCGAAGAAGAAGAGCGCACGGCTGCGCACCATGAAGGCGCAGATCGCTGACGTGGCCAGGCAGACCTTGACCAGCATCACCAGCACATCGGTCTGGCTGAAGCCGCCGATCCCGGGATGGCCGTAGACCTTGGGCATCGCATAGGTGTTGATCAGCGGGGTGGCCGCGCCCGCCAAAAGCCCCAGCACCAGCATCACCCAGACCGAGGTCGGGACCTTCTCCCCGCCCCAGGGCCTGACCAGGCAGGAGAGCAGCAGGACCAGGGGGTATTCCCAGACCGTGCTGAACAGCACCGGGGCCGCGAAGGCGTTGAAGGCCCCGCCGACGACCCCGCCGAACGACATCCACAGATAGAACTCGGTAAGCCGCGACGGGTCCGGCCGGCGCGCCACCAGCGCCTGGTGGCACATCAGCGCGGTGAAGAAGAACGTCGCCAGGTGGATGAAGAGCTGGATCGCGAAGTTGCCGGTCCCAAACGGCAGCATGGCCGCACAGCCGGCCAGCGCCGCGCCCTGCAGGATCAGCGTCAGGTCGCGCGGAATGAGCGGCTTTTCCTGGAAAGCGATGATGAAGGTGGCCAGGTAGAGCGCCAGCGGCAGGACCCACAGGAACGGCGCCGAGGCCACGTCCATGGTGATGTGCGTGGTGACCCCGAGCATCAGGCTCGAGGGAATCGCCGCCAGCACGATCCAGATCAGCCGATCCTTCAAGGTCACCCGCGGTGCGGGGTTCGCGGTGGCGGCCGTATGCGAGGCGGCGTCCCCGGTGCGCGAGACCATGAACGCCAGGCCGGCCATCAGCAGGCCGAAGGCGCCATAGCCGAAGGTCCAGCCAAAGGTCTGGCCGTGCAACGTCAGCGTCGGCTCGACGATCAGCGGATAGGCCAGGAGCGCCAGCAGGCTGCCGAGGTTCGAGGCCGCATAGAGGACGTAGGGCTCCTTGCCGTCCTCCGCGCCGACGGTGCGCGCATGCCAGGCCTGCACCAGCGGAGCGGTGGCCGACAGCACCGCGAACGGCGCGCCGATGGAAACCGCCAGCACGCCCAGCAGCCAGACGTTGGGATGGGTCGAGGACGGCGGGCCGAAGAGCTCATTGACCCGCAGCGGCAGGGCGAGCGCAGCGATCAGCAGCGCCGCGCCGTGGATCAGGGCCTGGGCGCGCACCGAGCGTACACGCTGCAGGCCATGGGCGTAGGCGTAGCCGGCCAGCAGCGCGGCCTGGAAGAAGGCCAGGCTGGTGTTCCAGACCGACGAGCTGCCGCCCAGCTGCGGCAGCACCAGCTTGGCCACCATGGGCTCGACCAGGAACACCAGGGCGGCGCTGGCGAAGACGGTCAGCGGAAAGAGCGCCGACGGAGGCTTGAGGCCCGGGCGGGCAGTGGCGGCGGCAGGCATGGTCATGAGCGCGAATCGCCTTGATAGAGCGGCGTAACCGATGCTCTGCTCTGGCCCAGCACGGGCTTATGAGCCGTTAAGAGGGCCGCTGATGTTTTCGCTTGAGATCGTGACCCTGGCCCGCCTGCTTGTCGACGAGGCCCGGGAGCGGTCCCTGCGAATCGTCACCGCCGAAAGCTGCACCGGCGGGCTGGTGGCCGGGGCGATCTGCCAGGTCTCCGGCGCCTCGGACGTCTTCGAGCGCGGCTTCGTCACCTACTCCAATCGCGCCAAACAGGAGATGCTGGGCGTGCCCGGCGACCTGATCGCCGACCTGGGCGCGGTCTCAGAGCCGGTGGCGCGGATGATGGCCGAGGGCGCGCTCGAGAACTCCAACGCCCACATCGCGGTCGCCATCACCGGGGTTGCGGGCCCCGGCGGCGGCACGCCGATGAAGCCGGTCGGCACGGTCCATATCGCCACCGCCCGCACCAACCACGGCCTGCAGCACCGCCAGGAGTTCTTCGAGGTCGAGGACCGCGAGGGCATCCAGCTCGCCGCGGTGCAGTCGGCCCTGCAGATGCTGCGCGACCGGATGACCTAGGGATTCTCCGGCTTACAGCGCGCGGTCACGATCCAGGTCGCGGCGTTGAGCTTCACACCATCAGGCCCATTGCGCATCGCGAGCGCCGCCCGGACGGGCTCGACCACCGCCTCTCGCCATTGGGGGTTCTCCCGGATGATCCTGCCCAGCGCGCCGACCTGAAGGAGCACTTCAAGCGTCGCCTCAAGACCGTCGCTTCCGACCCGTTGATCATGCGGTGCGACGGCGACCTCCTCGAATCCCGCGGCGGCGAGTATGCTGCGCAGTCGATCGGCCTCCGCAAATGCGAATGGACCGGGCGCGCCCGAGTCGGGTGGAGGCGGGAGCGGCAGGTGCGATACGGCGGCGTTTAGCGGCAGATAGTCGAGTTCATTTTCATCGAAGGCGCGCCAACAGACGAACGCCAATCGGCCATCAGGCTTCAGGGCCCGACGAATGTTCAGGAACGCCGCGACCGGATCAACGAAGAACATCACCCCGAACCGTGAGAAGGCCGCGTCATAGCCGCCCGCGGCGAACGGAAAGGTTCCGGCGTCAGCCTCGACGAAGGTCGCGGCTCCGCGGCCAGCGCATCTATCGCGAGCGACGTCCAGCAACCGCGCCGAGATATCGATCCCGAGAACCCTGCCCGACGGCCCAACCGCATCGGCGAGTTCGAGGGTCTGCTGGCCAGCGCCGCACCCAATATCGAGGATGCACTCGCCCGGCTTTGCAGCCAAGGCCATCAGCGCCGGACGCCCGAGCGGTTCCATCTGCCGTTCAAGCGGTTCCTGCACAGCGACCCTGGCGCGGCCGGCGATATCGAGGCTGTCCGGCAAGGACTCGGAGCTCACGACACTTCAACCTTGATCGATCCTGGGCCGTAGAGCGCCTTCGCCCGAGCCTCGAAGCACGCCATCAGCCGGTCGACGGCGTGGGCGAAATTGGCGGTCAGCAGGGCTTCCAGCAGGCGCGACTTGAACTGGAAGTCGATGTCGAACTCCACCCGCGTCCCGCCCTCGTCCTCGAAGAACTGCCAGCGGTTGGCCAGCCGCTTGAACGGCCCGGACAGCAGGTCGACGTCGATCTGGCGGCTGGCCGCATCGCGCCGGACCCGCGTCGAGAACCGCTCCTTCAGGAACGAGAAGCCGACGCCGGCTTCCGCGTCCACCGCCTCCACGCCTTCGGCGAGCGTGCGGGCGTTCCAGGTGCGCATGGAGGTGATCCAGGGCACGAAGTCGGGATAGGCCATGACGTCGCCGACCAGGGCGTAGAGCTGCTCGGGCGTGTAGGGCAGGATCTTGGAGACGTGGTGCCGCAAGGCGCCGCGGCTTAGGCCGCCGTCTCCCGGGCGATCCGGGCGGCCTGCAGGCGGGCGAAATCCTCGCCGGCGTGGTGCGAGGACCGTGTCAGCGGGCTCGCCGAGACCATGAGGAACCCCTTGGCGCGGGCGATCTCCTCATAGGCGGCGAACTCGTCGGGATGCACGAAGCGATCGATGGCGGCGTGCTTGCGGGTGGGCTGCAGGTACTGGCCGATGGTGATGAAGTCGACGCCGGCGGCGCGCATGTCGTCCATCACCTGCATGACCTCTTCCTTGGCCTCGCCCAGGCCGACCATGACGCCGGACTTGGTGAACTGGGTGGGGTCGCGCTCCTTCACCCGCTCCAGCAGGCGCAGCGAATGATAGTAGCGCGCGCCCGGCCGGATCGAGAGGTAGAGCCGCGGCACGGTCTCCAGGTTGTGATTGAAGACGTCGGGTTTGGAATCAATGATTTCGTAGGCCGCGCTCACCGGCTTCCTCAGGAAGTCAGGGGTCAGGATCTCGATGGTCGTGCCGGGCGCGGCGGCGCGGATCGCGCGGACCACGGCGGCGAAATGGGCGGCCCCGCCGTCGGAGAGGTCGTCGCGGTCCACCGAGGTGATGACCACGTGCTTCAGGCCCATCTTGGCCACCGCGTCGCCGACGCGGGCAGGCTCGGTCGGGTCGAGCGGATCGGGCTTGCCCGTGGCCACGTTGCAGAAGGCGCAGGCCCGCGTGCAGACTTCGCCCATGATCATCATGGTGGCGTGGCTCTTGGACCAGCACTCGCCGATGTTCGGGCAGGCCGCCTCCTCGCAGACGGTGACCAGCCCGTGGCTCTTCACGATTTCGCGGGTGGCGTTGTAGCCGGGCGAGCCCGGGGCGCGGACCCGCAGCCACTCCGGCTTGCGCAGCAACGGCGTATCCGGCCGCGCCTGCTTCTCGGGGTGACGGGGGCGGAGCGTCCCGCTGAGATTGTCGATGACCACGGCCATGGCCCCTAAATCGGCGGTCAGCGCCTCCGGATCAAGCCGTGATTGGTCGCACGAGGACTCGGCCGCCGATTCTCACGCTCCGTAACGATTCTTTTCATCCGCGAAACCGGGGGTTAGGCTCAAATCCAACGATAATGGTTTGGGAGGCGCCAGCTCTTGTCGCGCACGTTCGATATCCGCCAGACGCAGACGACCCTGTTCGACGCCCTGCTCGCGGCGGCCCGGAAGTACGGCGCAAAAAAGCAGATCCTCGAAGACCAGGAGCGGACCCCGCTCAGCTATACCGACCTGATCCGGGCGGCCTTCGCGCTGGGCCGCAAGATCAGCGGCTTTACCCGCAAGGGCGAGCGCGTTGGCGTCATGCTGCCCTCCAGCGTTGGCGGCGTGGTGACGTTCTTCGCCCTGCATGCGTTCGGCCGCGTGCCCACCATGCTGAACTTCACCGCCGGCATCCGGAACCTGAAGGCCGCGTGCGACCTCGCCGGCGTCAAGACCGTTCTGACCTCCCACCGGTTCGTGGAGCAGGGCAAGCTGCACGACCTGATCGACGCGCTCGAGACCCTGACGAGCGTCGTCTACCTGGAGGACGTACGCCGCTCGATCGGGCTGCCGGACAAGCTGTTCGCGGCGGCGGCCGGCGCGTTCCCGGCGCAGTTCCGGGTCGCGACCAAGCCCAACGACCCCGGCGTCATCCTGTTCACCTCGGGCAGTTTCGGCGCGCCCAAGGGGGTGGTGCTGAGCCACGCCAATCTGATCGCCAACTGCCGCCAGGTCGCCCAGCACATCGCGCTGGACCCCAACTGGGTGTTCTTCAACCCGCTGCCGATCTTCCACTGTTTCGGCCTGACCGGCGGCGCGCTGCTGCCGATCCTGACGGGTCTGAAGGCCTTCCAGTACCCCTCGCCGCTGCACATCAAGCAGATCCCGGCCCTGGTGAAGGATACCAAGGCCAATGTGCTCTTTGCCACCGACACCTTCATCAACCAGTATGCGCGTTCGGCGGAGCCCGACGAGCTGTCTGGCCTGACCTTCGTGGTCTGCGGCGCCGAGAAGGTCCGCGAGGAGACCCACAACCTGATCCACGAGAAGTTCGGCCCGATCCCGCTCCTTGAGGGCTACGGCGCCACCGAAGCCTCCCCCGTGATCGCGGTGAACATCCCGACCGACAACCGTCGCGGCACCGTGGGCGCGCTGCTGCCCGGCGTGGAGACGCGCCTCGTGCCCGTTCCCGGCATCCCCGGCGGCGGCCAGCTCTTCGTGCGCGGGCCCAATGTGATGGCCGGATATCTGAACGCCGCCGGCGGCCTCGACCCCCTGACCGACGGCTGGCACGACACCGGCGACGTGGTCTCCATCACCGACGACGGCTGGGTGAAGATCAAGGGCCGGGTGAAGCGCTTCGCCAAGGTGGGGGGAGAGATGGTCTCGCTCACCGCCGCCGAGGACCTGGCCTGCGCCGTCTGGGCCGACAGCCGCCACGCGGTGATCGCCCTGGCAGATCCCAAGAAGGGCGAGCGCCTGATCCTCGTCACGGACCGCCGCGACGCCGACAGCGCACCCCTGATCGAGCACGCCAAGGCCATCGGCGCGCCGGAGATCGCCGTGCCGCGCAAGATCATCCGGGTCGCCGAGATCCCGGTGCTCGGCACCGGTAAGACCGACTATGTCGCCATCCAGCGGATGGTCGATGCGGAGCTGAGCCCGGCCGCCTGACGCGCCGGGAAACGGGGGAGACTAGCCATGCCGAACCTCAACGCCTGGTCGCCGCGGGTGCTCAGCATCCTGCGGATCATCACCGCCCTGCTCTTCATGGAGCACGGCCTGATGAAGCTGTTCCATTTCCCGGGGCCGCAGCCCGGCGCGCCCGATCCTCTGCCGACCATCCTCCTGGCCGCGGCCTGGATCGAGATCGTCGGCGGCGGCCTGATCGCGCTCGGTCTCTTCACCCGCGCGGCGGCCTTCATCTGCTCTGGCCAGATGGCGGTGGCCTATTTCACCGCCCACGCGCCGCAGGGCTTCTACCCGGCCCTGAACATGGGTGAAGGCGCCGTGCTCTATTGCTTCGTCTTCCTCTACCTGGTCTTCGCCGGTCCCGGCCCGTGGAGCCTCGACGCCCTGGTCAGGAAGCGCCCCTAGCGGCCTGCGACGCCGGGGCGGCTTCTTCGCCGCCCAGCGACCGGTAGAGCGTCACCAGATTCGCGGCCCGGACCAGCCGCGTCGAAGCCAGTGAGAGGCGCGCGCTATAGAGCGTGCGCTGGGCGTCGAGGGCGTTGAGGTAGGAATCCACCCCCTGCTCGTAGAGCGCTTGGACCACCGCGTAGTTGTCAGCGGCGGACGCTTCCAACGCGGTCTGGGCGGCCATCTGCTCGTCGATCGTGCCCTGGCGGGCCAGGGCGTCGGCCACCTCGCGGAAGGCGGTCTGGATCGCTTTCTGATACTGGGCGGTGGCGAGGTCGCGCTGCGCCTTGGTCAGGGCGAGGTTGCCGCGGTTCGCGCCGCCGTCGAAAATCGTCTGGGCCGCGGCGGCCTGGGCCGACCAGACGAAAGACCCGCTGTGGAACAGGGCCGAAAGCTGCGGGCTGGCGACCCCGGCCAGCGCGGTGAGGTCGATGGTCGGGAAGAACGCCGCCCGGGCCGCGCCGATCTGGGCGTTGGCCGCGCGGAGTTGATGCTCGGCCTGCTCCACGTCCGGCCGCCGCAGGAGGATCCGCGAGTCGAGGCCCGCCGGCAGTTCGCCCAGCATCCCGTCGAGGCTCTCGATCGAGCCCGGCAGGTCGGCGTCGGGCACGGCCGCGCCGACCAGCAGGTCCAGGGCGTTGCGGTCCTGGGCGGTGATCGTCGTCAGGTCGGCGCGATCGGACCGCGCCTGATAGAGGATCGTCTGCGCCTGGCTGAGGTCGGATCGCGGCGCGACCCCGCCGGCCAGCCGCGCACGGGTCAGGTCGACGCTCTTGGAGGCGCTGGCCTCGGTGTCCGTCGCCACGGCCAGCAGGCTGCGGTCGGTCGCCAGGGTCAGGTAGGCGGTGGCCACCTCGGCAATGAGCGTCAGCCGCGCCGTGCGCGCGCCGGCCTCGCTGGCGAGGTACTGCTGTTGCGCTGCGTGGTTCAGGCTGCGCAGACGTCCGAACAGATCCAGCTCGAAGGCGCTGAAGCCGACGTCGGCCTCGTAGGACCTGGCGGTCTGGCTGCGGTTGCGGGACTCCCCAGCGGTGGCGGTAGCGCCGATGTTGGGGAGAAGCTGGGCGCGTTGCACGCGATATTGCGCCCGCGCGATGCCGACGTTGGCGAGGGCCGCCTGCAGGTCCTGGTTGTTGGCCAAGGCCCGGGCGATGATGTCCTGCAGGCGGGGATCGCGGAAGATGTCCTGGTAGCGGACGGACGGCGACGCGGCCGGACCGGCCGGCGGATAGGCCGCCCCGACCGGCCAACTGGAGGGGACGGCCGGCGCCGGGCGCAGATAGGTCGGCTCCAGCGTGCAGCCGCCCAGCGCCCCTGCGGCGAAGACCATGACGAGCGCCCGTCTCATGGCGGCGTCTGCAAGTGGGCGTGCCGACTACGGAACAGGCGCCGCACCATCACGAAGAACATCGGCACATAGAAGATGGCCAGCACCGTCGCGGTCAGCATGCCGCCGATCACCGCCGTACCAATGGCGATCCGGCTTTGGGCGCCCGCGCCCGTCGACACCGCCAGCGGCAACACGCCGAAGATGAAGGCCAGGCTGGTCATCAGGATGGGCCGAAGCCGGAGCGCGGCGCCTTCCAGGGCGGCTTCGTAGGGGGTCAGGCCTCGACGTTCCGCCCCCTCCGCGAACTCCACGATCAGGATCGCGTTTTTAGCCGACAGCCCCATGGTCGTGAGCAGGCCCACCTGGAAATAGACGTCGTTCGACAGACCCCGCAGCGCCACTGCCAAGGCCGCGCCGATCAATCCCAGCGGAATGACCAGCATCACCGAGAACGGCACCGACCAGCTCTCGTAGAGCGCGGCCAGGCACAGGAAGATCACCAGCAGCGAGATCGCGTAGAGGATCGGCGCCTGACCGCCGGACAGCCGTTCCTGATAGGACAGGCCGCTCCAGGCCGCCGACGTGCCGGGCAGCTTCGCGGCGATCGCGGCGATGTGGTCCATCGCCTCGCCGGAGCTGTGGCCCAGGGCCGCGTCGCCCTGTACCTCGTAGGCGGGAATGGCGTTGAAGCGCAGCAGGGTGGTGGGCGTCAGCGCCCATCGGCTGTGCGCGAAGGCCGAGAACGGGGCCATCCCGCCGCTGGCGGAGCGCACATACCAGTCGCCGAGGTCTTCCGGCCGGCTGCGGTAGGGCGCATCGCCCTGCACATAGACCCGCTTCACCCGGCCGCGGTCGACGAAGTCGTTCACATAGGCGCCGCCCCAGGCGGTCGAGAGGGTCGAATCGACCTGGTCCTGGGCGAGCCCCAGCGCACCGACCTTCTCCTGGTCGATGTCGACGCCGAGCGTCGGCTTGTCCTTCAGGGCGTTGAGCCGCACCCCGGTGAGGACCGGATCGCTGCCGGCCTCGGACAGCAGCTGGTCGAGCCGGGTCTTGAAATCGGCGCGGCTCAGCCCGCCGGTGTTCTGCAGTTCGAGCGTGAAGCCGCTGGATTGGCCGAGGCCGCGCACCGGCGGCGGATTGAGGGCGACAAACTGCACGTCGCGCAGGCGGGCGAGCGCCCGGGTCGCGCGCTGGGTGATCACCGGCGCCGTGTTCTCCTTGCCCTTGCGCTCGCTCCAGGGCCTGAAGGCGATGAAGCCGCGTCCGGCGTTCTGGCCCGCGCTGCCCTGCCCCTGCCCTATCACCGAATAGATGGCCGCGACGTTGGCCTTCTCCGACCCCAGGAAGTAGCGCTCGATCTCGCGCGCCGCCGCCAGGCTGCGGGCCTGGGTGGCTCCAGGCGGCAGGGTGAACTGGAGCTGGGCGATACCCTGGTCTTCGGCGGGCAGGAAGCTGGTCGGCAGGCGCAGGAACACCGCCAGCAGTAGGACCACGAGGCCGGCATAGACGAACATCGCGATCCGGCCGCGGGTGATCAGCGCCTTCACCCCGGCCTGGTAGCGCACGGCAATCCGCCTGAACCCAGCGTCGAACCCTTCGCCGAAGCGGTGCGCAAATCGGCCGATCCGGCCGCGGGGCGGCCTGTTCGGGTCCGGGCGTTTCAACAGCGTCGCCGCCAGCGCCGGCGACAGCACCAGGGCGACGACGACCGACAGCACCATCGAGGACACGATGGTGATCGAGAACTGCCGATAGATCACCCCGACCGACCCGCCGAAGAAGGCCATGGGCAGGAATACCGCCGACAGCACCAGCGCGATGCCGATCAGGGCCATCTGCACCTGTTCCATGGACTTGAGGGTCGCTTCGCGCGGTGTCAGGTCGGGTTCCTCGGCCATCACCCGCTCGACGTTCTCGACCACGACGATGGCGTCATCGACCAGCAGGCCGATCGACAGGACGAGACCGAAGAGGGTCAGGGTGTTGATGGTGAACCCTGCCGCCGCCAGGATGCCGAAGGTGCCCAGAAGGACCACCGGAACGGCGATGGCCGGGATGAGGGTCGCGCGCCAGTTCTTCAGGAACAGGAACATCACCACCACGACCAGGACGATGGCCTCGAAGAGGGTCGTGACCACTTCGCGGATCGACAGCTTGATGAAGGCGGTGCTGTCGTTCGGGAAGGCGTAGCGGAAGCCGTCCGGGAACGACGGCGCGCGGCGCTGAATCTCCTGGCGGACCAGTCGCGCGGTCTTCAGCGCATCGGCGCCGGGCGCCAGCTGGATGGCGATGCCGGCGCCCGGGTGGCCATTCAGCCGACTGACGGTCGTGTAGTTCTCGCTCCCCAACTCGACCCGGGCCACGTCCTGCAGCAGCACCTTGGAGCCGTCGGTCTGGGTCTTGACGATGATCTTCCTGAATTGATCCGGCGAGGTCAGCCGCGAGCGCGCGGTGACCGTGGCGTTGAGCATCTGGATATCCGGCGACGGCTGGCCGCCGATCTCGCCGGCGGCCAGCTGGCTGTTCTGCGCCTGGATGGCGGAGATCACGTCGCTGGGCATCAGGCTGAAGCTGCTCAGCCGATAGGGATCGAGCCAGATCCGCATGGCGTATTGCGCGCCGAAGACGTTGATGTCCCCGACCCCGGCCAGCCGCCCGATGGGCTCCTGCAGATTGGAGACGAGGTAGTCGGAGACGTCCCCGCTCGTGCGGCGGTCGCTCTGGTCGTAGATCGACACGACCATCAGGAAGTCGGCGTTCGACTTGGTGACCACCAGCCCCTGCTGCTGGACCTGCTGGGGCAGCCGCGGCAGCGCCTGCTGGACCTTGTCCTGGACCTGCACCTGCGCGATGTCGGGGTTGGTCCCCTTCTGGAAGGTCACGGTGATCGTGACCTGGCCCGCCGAGTTCGAGTTGGACGTGAAGTAGATCAGTCCGTCGATGCCGATCAGCTGCTGCTCGACGATCTGGGTGACGCTGGATTCGACCACCTCCGCCGAAGCGCCCGGGTAGGTCGCACGGATGTTCACGGAGGGCGGCGCGATGTCCGGATACTGCTCGACAGGCAGGAAGCGGATCGCGCCGGCCCCGGCCAGCATGATCACGATCGCGATCACCCAGGCGAAGATCGGCCGGTCGACGAAGATCCGCGAGATCATCGGCGCGCGCCGTCGGCGCGAGGGCGCTGCGTTGGCGAACCGGCCGGACCCGCGCGGATCGTCTGGCCCGGCTTGATGCGGTCGAGGCCCTCGACGATGACCTTATCACCGGGGTTCAGGCCACTGGTCACCAGCCATTTGTCCCCGATGGTCCGGCTGGCCGAGATGGTCCGCAGCACCGCCTTGGAGGTCGGGCCGACCAGCATCACCGTCGCCGCGCCACGCGGGTCGCGGGAGACGGCCTGCTGTGGCGCCAGGATGGCGTTCTGCATGACGGCTTGAGACAGCCGCCCGCGGACGTACATGCCCGGCAGCAGCAGCCCCGACGGGTTGGGGAAGCGGGCGCGCAGCGTCACAGAGCCGGTGTTCTGGTCCACCACCGCCTCGGCGAATTCGAGCTTGCCCGGGAACGGATAGTCGCTGCCGTCCTCAAGGGTCAGGCGCACCGTGGCCGACGACGGCGTCACCCCGCCGGAGGAGAGCGAACGGCGCAGCGCCACGTGGTCGGCGCTGGACTGCTGGATGTCGACGAAGATCGGGTCCAGCCGCTGGATGGTGGTCAGGGGACCGGCCTGGCCGCTGGTGACTAGGGCGCCCGTGGTGGCCATTGAGCGCCCGATCCGGCCGGTGATCGGCGCGGGCACGCGGGTGAAGCCCAGGTTGATCCGGGCGGTCTCGAGCGCGGCCTTGTTCTGCGCCACCGAGGCCGCGGCCTGTTTCGCGGCCGCTGCGGCGTCGGTGTAGTCCTGTTGGGCGACGGCCTGGATGTCCGCCAGGGGCTTGAAGCGGGCCGCCTTGGCCTCGGCCGCCTCGCGGCTCGCCTCGGCGAAGACCAGGTTGGCCTGCGCCTGGTCCGCCGCGGCCCGGTAGAGGCTGGGATCGATCTCGTAGAGCGTCTGGCCCGCCTGGACGATGGCGCCCTCCTGGAAGCGCCGGGCCTTGATCACGCCCGACACCTGGGGGCGCACCTCCGAGGTCTCGTAGGCGGTCGCCCGGCCAGCCAGTTCGATGTCCAGCGGCGTCGACTGGGTGGTCATCACCACATAGCCGGCTTCAGGCGGCGGTCGCTTGGGGGCCTCCTTCGCGCCGCACCCCGCAAGCAGGAGCGTAGCGGCGAAAACCGGCATCCAGGACAAGTTGATATGTATCGGCACCCGCTGAACCCTGATGCACAAGTGGCCTTCACGGGCACGAAGCATCAGCCGCTGTGCGGATCGCTCTCAGGCCGCTTTGGAAGGCGGCAAATGCCATCAAGAACGCGTCCTAAGCGTGTCGCGTTTGTTGCGGGACCCCGAACACAGACTGCGAAACCGAAATGCGGGCGCGCCCGATCAGATGTGCAGGACCTTGCCGTAGGCGTCGAGGGCGGCCTCGTGCATGGCCTCGCTCATGGTCGGGTGCGGATAGACGGTGGCGTGCAGCTCGGCCTCGGTGGCTTCCAGCGTCATGGCCAGCGCATAGCCCTGGATCATCTCGGTGACCTCGCCGCCGATCATGTGGGCGCCGATCAGCGCGCCGGTCCTGGCGTCGAAGACGGTCTTCACGAAGCCTTCGGTCTCGCCCGAAGCGATGGCCTTGCCGTTCACCTTGAAGGGGAAGCGGCCGACCTTGACCTCGAAGCCCTGCTCCTTGGCTTGGGCCTCCGTCAGCCCCACCGAGGCGATCTGCGGGGTCGAATAGGTGCAGCCGGGGATCGGGGCGTTGAGGTTCGCGGGCTTCTCGCCGGCGATGGTCTCGACACAGTGGACGCCTTCGTGGCTGGCCTTGTGCGCCAGCCAGGGCGGGCCGGCGACGTCGCCGATGGCGTAGAGGCCGGGCACCCCGGTGGCGCCGTGGCTGTCGGTGACGATGTGGGTGCGCTCGATCTTCACGCCCAGCCCTTCCAGGCCCATGTCCTCGACATTGCCGACGATCCCGACGGCGACGATGGCGACATCGGCTTCCAGGGTCTCGGTCTTGCCGCCGGCCTCGATCTCGACGGCGACGGCGGTCTTGGTCTTGGTCAGCTTCTTGACGTTCGCCGGCACGCGGAACTTCAGGCCGCGTTTCTCGAAGGCCTTATGGGCGGCCTTGGAGACTTCCTCGTCCTCCACCGGCAGGATGCGCGGCAAGGCCTCGATCACCGTAACATCCGAGCCTAGAGCCCTGTAGAAGCTGGCGAATTCGATACCGATGGCGCCGGAGCCGATGACGATCAGAGTCTTTGGCGCCGTCTTGGGCGTCAGCGCCTCGCGATAGGTCCAGACCCGCTCGCCGTCCGGCTCCAGGCCGATGGCCGGGATGGTTCGGGCCCGCGCGCCAGTCGCCAGTATCACGTGTTTGGCGGTCAGCTTGCGGTCGCCGACGACGACCGTGGGGGCGCCCTGCCCCTTCTCGAGCCTGGCGGCGCCCATCACCACTTCGATCTTGTGCTTCTTCATCAGGTAGGCGATGCCGCCGCTGAGCTGGGCGGCGACCTTGCGCGAGCGCTCGATCACCTTGGAGAAATCGAAGCCGCGCTTCTCGACCTTCAGGCCGTAGTCGGCCAGATGGTCGAGCTGCTCATAGACCTCGCCGGACTTCAGCAACGCCTTGGTGGGGATGCAGCCCCAGTTCAGGCAGATGCCGCCCAGAAGCTCGCGCTCGACGATGGCGACCTTCATGCCGAGCTGCGAGGCGCGGATCGCGGTCACATAGCCGCCCGGCCCTGACCCGATGACGATGACGTCGAAGGTGCCCTCTTTTGTTTCGACTGGCATCAGAGCAGCGCCTCGATCGCGCCTTCCAGCGCCTGGGGTTCAACGGTGGGGGCGAAACGGCCGGTGACCTGGCCCTTCCGGTCCACGAGGAATTTGGTGAAGTTCCACTTCACGCCCTCAGTGCCCAGCACGCCCTTCTTCGCCTTCTTGAGGTAGGCGTAGAGCGGGTGTGTGGCCGGACCGTTGACGTTGATCTTCCGCATCATCGGGAAGTCCACGTCGTAGGTCAGCGAGCAGAAGTTGGCGATCTCGGCCGCGTCGCCGGGCTCCTGGGCGCCGAACTGGTTGCAGGGGAAGCCCAGCACGACGAGACCGCGGTCCTTATACTTGCGGTAGAGCGCCTCCAGGCCGGCGTACTGGCCGGTGAAACCGCACTTGGATGCGGTGTTGACGATCAGGACCACCTTGTCGCGATAGTCCGAGAGCGGCGCGGGCTTGCCGTCCAGGGTCTCGGCGCTGAAGTCGTAGAGGCTCATGCGGCTGGCCCTCAGACGATCATCGTGATCGGGTCTTCGATCAGCGGCTTGAAGGCGGCCAGGAACCGGGCCCCCGTTGCGCCATCGACCACCCGGTGATCGCAGGTGAGCGTGACGGTCATGACCGTGGCGACGGCCAGCTCATTGCCGCGCACCACAGGCCGCTTCTCGCCGACGCCCACCGACATGATCGCGCCCTGCGGCTCGTTGATGATCGAGGCGAAGGACTTGATGCCAAACATGCCGAGGTTGGAGATCGAGAAGGTGCCGCCCTGGAACTCTTGCGGCGCCAGCTTCTTGGTCCGCGCCCGTTCGGCCAGGTCCTTGGCCTCCCTGGCGATCTGGGCCAGGCCCTTGGTCTCGGCGGAACGGATGATCGGGGTGATCAGCCCGCCGGGCACGGCCACCGCCATCGCGATGTCGGCGTGGTGGTGCATGGCGATGCCTTCGGGGGTGTAGGAGGCGTTGGCCTCCGGCACCTGCTGCAGGGCGATGGCCGCGGCCTTGATCACCATGTCGTTGACGCTGACCTTGCCGCCGGACTTCTCCAGCATGGCGTTGATCTTGGCGCGGGCGGCCAGCAGGGTGTCGATCTCGAGGTCGATGGTCAGCGCGAAGTGCGGCACGTCGCGGAAGCTGTCGGTCATCCGCCGCGCCACGGTCTTGCGCATGCCGTCCAGCGGGATGAGATCGTAGCTGCCGGGCGCGATGCCCATCTGCTCCAGCGACAGGACCTGGCGCGGGGCGGCCGGCGCGGAAGCGGCCTGCGGCTGGCCGCCCGGCGCCGCCTTGGCCTGGCCGGTCCGAGCGCCGTCCACGTCGGCCTTGATGATCCGGCCGTGCGGGCCCGAGCCCGTCAGGCTGGCGAGGTCCAGGCCCTTCTGCTCGGCGATGCGCCGGGCCAGCGGCGAAGCGAGGATGCGACCGCCATCGGCAGCCTTGGCCGCGGGCGCAGCCTGGGCGGGCGCCGGAGCGGGCGTGGGCGCAGACGCAGGTTCAGCCTTGGCTTCCGGCGCGGGCTTCGCCTCCGCCTTGGGCGCCGCCGCGGCGGCAGGTGCGGCCTTGGGCGTCGGCGCGGCGGTCTCGCCCTCGCCGGAGAGCCTGGCGATCGGGGCGTTGACCTTCACCTCTTCCGTGCCTTCGGGGACCAGGATCTCCTGGACAGTGCCTTCGTCGACGGCCTCCACTTCCATGGTCGCCTTGTCGGTCTCGATCTCGGCAATCACATCGCCGGACTTCACCGTGTCGCCGACCTTCACGTGCCACTTGGCGAGGGTGCCCTCCTCCATGGTGGGCGACAGGGCGGGCATGAGGATGTCGATGGGCATGGCTCAGGCGTGCTCTTTCGAGAGGTGCGCGAGGCCGGCGGCGTTGGCCTCCCAGTTCTGGCCGTCGAAGATTTCGATCTTCAGTTCGAAGGCCTCGGTGGAATCCAGGCAGCGGGCGTTGACGCTCCAGCCGTCCGGGTTGGAGCGGGGGCGGTAGAAGCTCTTGATCCCGCACTCGGCGCAGAAGAGGTGCTTCGCCACGCGGGTGTTGAAGGTGTACTCGGCCAGCCGCTCGGCGCCCTTGACGATGCGGAAGCGGCTCTCCGGCACGATGATATGCACGAAGCCGGTCTTGGCGCACATCGAGCAGTTGCAGGTCTGGGCGTCGACCACCCGTGGCAGAGCCACCTCGAAGCGCACGCCGCCGCAGTGGCAGCCACCGGCGCACCAGTGGAAACCCGCGAGGCTCATTTGTAGCTGACCGTCTTCGCCGCCTTCACGATCTTCTCGACGGACGGCATGGAGAGCAGCTCCAGGTTGGCCGCGTAGGGTAGCGGCACGTCCTCCTGGTGGACGCGCACCGGCGGGGCGTCGAGATAGTCGAAGGCGTGCTCCAGCACCTTGGCGACCACCTCGGCGCCGACGCCCATGGGGCCCCAGCCTTCCTCGACGGTGACCAGGCGGTTGGTCTTCTTGACGCTCTCCACGACCGTCTGCCAGTCCATCGGGCGGATGGTGCGCAGGTCGACGACCTCGGCTTCAATGCCTTCCGCCGCCAGCTCCTCGGCCGCCTTCAGACAGAAGCCAACCATGCGGGAATAGGCGACGAGCGTAACGCCCGAGCCCTCGCGGCGGACCTTGGCCTTGCCGATCGGCACGACCCAGTCGATGCCCTCCGGCACGTCGAATTCCTGTCCGTAGAGCATCTCGTGCTCCAGGAAGACCACGGGGTTCGGGTCGCGGATGGCGGCTTTCAGCAGGCCCTTGGCGTCGGCGGCGTCGTAGGGCGCGATCACCTTCAGGCCGGGCACGTGGCCGTACCAGCCGGCGTAGTCCTGGCTGTGCTGGGCCGCGACGCGGGCCGCGGCGCCATTCGGCCCGCGGAACACGATCGAGGCCTTGATCTGGCCGCCCGACATATAAAGCGTCTTCGCGGCCGAATTGATAATGTGATCAATAGCCTGCATGGCGAAGTTGAAGGTCATGAACTCGACGATCGGCTTCAGGCCGGCCATGGCCGAGCCGACGCCGACGCCCGCGAAACCGTGCTCGGTGATCGGGGTGTCGATCACCCGCTTGTCGCCGAATTCCTCCAGGAGGCCGCGGCTGACCTTGTAGGCGCCCTGGTACTGGGCGACTTCCTCGCCCATCAGGAAGACCTTGTCGTCCCGGCGCATCTCCTCGGCCATGGCGTCGCGCAGGGCGTCACGGACGGTCACCTTCACCAGGTTCACACCCTCTGGCAGCTCGGGATCGCGCAGCGCCACGGTGGGCTCAGCCGGCGCCGCCTCGGGCGCGCGGACGGGATCGCCCTTGGCCTCGGCCCGCGAGGCCGGTTGCGGATCGGCGACCGGGGCCGGCGCGGGTTCAGGCGTTGCAGGCGCCGGTGAGGCCGCGCCGCCTTCGCCGGAGAGCCGGGCGATGGGGGTGTTGACCTTCACCTCCTCGGAACCCTCGGGCACCAGCAGGGCCTCGACCACGCCCTCGTCCACGGCTTCCACTTCCATGGTGGCCTTGTCGGTCTCGATCTCGGCGATGATATCGCCGGACTTCACGCTGTCGCCGACCTTCACGTGCCATTTGGCGAGCGTGCCCTCCTCCATCGTCGGAGAGAGCGCGGGCATCAGGACGTCGGTCATGCCTGCGCCTCCGTGTAGACGTCGGTGTAGAGCTCGGAGGGCTCAGGCTCGGGGCTGGTGCGGGCGAACTCGGCGGCGTCGGCGACGATGCGCTTCACCTCGGCGTCGACGGCCTTCATCGAGGCCTCGTCGGCCCAGCCGTGCTTTTCCAGCAGTTCCTCGACGTGGTCGATGGGGTCGCGGGTCTTGCGGACCTCGTCGACCTCCTCGCGCGTGCGGTACTTGGCCGGGTCGCTCATCGAGTGGCCCCGGTAGCGGTAGGTCTTCATCTCCAGGATGTAGGGGCCCTTGCCGGACCGGGCGTGGTCGGCGGCCTTCTGGGCGGCGGCCCGCACGGCCAGCACGTCCATGCCGTCGACCTCCTCGCCGGGAATCTGGAACGAGGCGCCGCGTTTGTGCAGGCGGGTCTCGGCCGAGGACCGCTCGATGGAGGTGCCCATGGCGTACTGGTTGTTCTCGATCACATAGACGACCGGCAGCTTCCAGACCTCGGCGATGTTGAAGCTCTCGTAGACTTGGCCCTGGTTGGCGGCTCCGTCGCCGAAGTAGGTGAAGGAGACGCGGCCGTTGCCCCGGTAGTGGTTGGCGAGCGCCAGGCCGGTGCCCAGGCTGACCTGCGCGCCCACGATCCCGTGGCCGCCATAGAAGTCGGCCTCCGTGGAGAACATGTGCATCGAGCCGCCCTTGCCCTTGGATGAGCCGCCCGAGCGCCCGGTCAGTTCGGCCATCACCTCCCTGGGGTCCATGCCGCAGGCCAGCATATGGCCGTGGTCGCGGTAGCCCGTGATCACCTGGTCGCCGGGTTGCTTCACCGACTGCACGCCGACCGCGATGGCTTCCTGGCCGATGTAGAGGTGGCAGAAGCCGCCGATCAGGCCCATGCCATAGAGCTGTCCCGCCCGCTCCTCGAAGCGCCGGATCAGCAGCATGTCCCGATAGTAGCCGAGCAGCTTCTCCTTGGTGACTGCGTCGCCGCCCTTGGTCTTGGCGGCGTCCTCGCCGTTGGCTTTCCGCCGACCGGTCGCGCCGGTCTGCTCACGCGCCATGCGTATCTCCGTGGTCCGTCGAAAGGTCCTAGAGAACCGCTGAGCGGCCCTTAAGGCTTCATGCGGATCACATAGTCCCTGGGATCGGCGAAGCCTAGCAGGGAGCGCGCCCTTTCCTCCAGGAGATCGGCAGAAAGGCTGGTATCGCGCAGCAGACGGGCGCGCATCTCCAGGTCCTGGCGCTGGGCGCGCACCTTCACGAGTTCCTGGGTCTTGGCCACCAGGGTGGCGTCGCGCTGGTTGGAGGAGAGGATGCCCCGGTCGCCGGTGAAGGCGTGGAAGCCGAAGTAGAAGATCAGGAACGCCAGGGCGGCAGTCGGCAGATAGGGGCGAAGACGGGCAAGCACGGCGAATCCCTGAACCTTAGGTCCCGACCTTCGCGCCGACATGCTTAATGCGTCTTTAATGCACTGTTTTCCTTCTCCCTTTCCGGGGGCGTGAGATCGCAGAACCAGAAGCCATCGCGGTAGACGATCTCACCGAAGGAAAACGGCACGGGCTCGGCGAAATTCGGCCCGTCGAAGACGAAGGTGTGGAATTCCCCGTTTTCGCCGCAGGGGTCGACGCCGGGCGGCAGGTCCCGGAGAAACTGCTCGTCGATCACCCGGCCGACAAAACTGGGATCCAGCTGCTTGGGGTCGACACACACCACGGCGGTCTTGAACCCGAGTTCGAGAAATTCGCGGATGACCTGATGGGTGTCGCGCCGCCAGACCGGATAGACGGCCTTCATGCCGTGCGTCCCCAGCAGGCGGTCGCGATAGGCGCGGATGTCTTCAAGGAACAGGTCCCCGAAGGCGACGGTGTCGATCCCCTGGCCGCGGCAACGGGCGAAGGCCTCGGCCATGCTGGCCTCGTAATCCGCGTTGCTCGCACCCTTGCCGATGAAGCTGAGCCAGAGCGGCAACCCGAGGCTCACGGCCTGGGCTTCCAGGAGTTCCCGCCGGACGCCATGCATGCTGATTCGGTCGAAATCCCGGGTGATGGTGGTCAGCAACGCCTCGACGCGCAGGTCGGGAGTTCCCGCCAGCCTGTGAAGCACAAGCGCGCTGTCCTTGCCGCCGCTCCACGAGAGGACGACAGATCGCGCCGCGGACACGTTAGTGCTTCAGGGCGGCGCGCCCGGCGTAGATCGCCTGGTCGCCCAGCTCTTCTTCGATGCGCAGGAGTTGGTTGTACTTGGCGGTGCGGTCGGAACGCGACAGCGAGCCGGTCTTGATCTGTCCGCAGTTGGTGGCGACGGCCAGGTCGGCGATGGTCGAGTCTTCGGTCTCGCCCGAACGGTGGCTCATCACCGCGGTGTAGGCGTTGCGGTGCGCCATATCGACGGCGTCGAGGGTCTCCGACAGGGTTCCGATCTGGTTGACCTTGATCAGGATCGAATTGGCCAGGCCCTTGCCGATGCCCATGGAGAGCCGCTCGGGGTTAGTGACGAAGAGGTCGTCGCCGACGAGCTGGATCTTGCCGCCCAGCTTGTCGGTCAGCAGCTTCCAGCCCTCCAGGTCGTCCTCGGCGCAACCGTCCTCGATGGTGACGATGGGGAACGAGGCCGCGAGGTCGGCCAGGTAGTCGACCATACCGGCGGGATCGACGGTCTTGCCCTCGCCGGCCATCACATACTTGCCGGCCTTGAAGAACTCGCTGGAGGCGGCGTCCAGGCCGAGGACGAAGTCCTTGCCGGTCTTGAATCCGGCGCTCTCGCCCGCCTTGACGATGAACTCGAGCGCTTCCTTGGCGCTGCCGATGTTCGGGGCGAATCCGCCCTCGTCGCCGACGTTGGTGTTGTGGCCGGCGGCCTTCAGCTGAGCCTTCAGGGCGTGGAAAATCTCCGCGCCCATGCGCAGGGCCTCGGCGAAGGTGTCTGCACCGGTCGGCAGGATCATGAACTCCTGGATGTCGATCGGATTGTCGGCGTGGGCGCCGCCGTTGATGATGTTCATCATCGGCACCGGCAGGACGCGGGCCGAGACCCCGCCGACGTACTTGTAGAGCGGCAGCGCCGCCGAGCCGGCCGCGGCCTTGGCGGCGGCCAGGCTGACGCCCAGGATGGCGTTGGCGCCCAGCCGCGACTTGTTCGGCGTGCCGTCGAGGTCGATCAGCATCCGGTCCAGGCGGCGCTGGTCCTCGGCGTCGGCGCCGGCGAGCGCATCGTAGATCTCGCCGTTCACCGCATCGACGGCGGCAAGCACGCCCTTGCCACCGTAGCGCTTCTTGTCGCCGTCGCGCTTCTCGACCGCCTCGTGGGCGCCGGTGGAGGCTCCGGAGGGCACGGCGGCGCGGCCCATCGAGCCGTCTTCGAGGATCACGTCCACTTCCACCGTCGGGTTGCCCCGGCTGTCGAGGATCTCGCGGGCGGTGATATCGACGATCTCGGTCATTACGGGCCTCTGGCTTTCGGGAGCGCCGGAGGCTTAGCCAGCTTCACGCCCTCGGGCAACTTGACTTGAGGCGCGACGCCCTTTGTTGATGCCGGCCTCCGGAGGAAACCCATGCTGCTCGTCGAACGCCAGGACGCCGTCGCCGTCGTCACCTTCAACCGGCCGGAGGCGATGAATGCGCTCTCCAAGGCGCTCAGGGCGGCCCTGGCCCAGGCCTTCACTGAGCTGGACGCCGATCCGGCCGTGAAGGTCATTGTACTCACCGGGGCCGGCGAACGGGCCTTCACGGCCGGCCTCGACCTGAAGGAGCTCTCCACCGATCCGCTGGGCATGGGCGCGGCCAACGCCACCAGCCCGTCCGAGAACCCGGCGCGGGCGGTCCTTTCCTGCTCCAAGCCGATCATCGGGGCGATCAACGGCGTGGCCATCACCGGCGGCTTCGAGGTGGCGCTGGCCTGCGACGTGCTGATCTGCTCGACCAACGCCCGCTTCGCCGACACCCATGCGCGGGTGGGCATCACGCCGGGCTGGGGCCTCTCGCAGAAGCTCTCGCGCGCCATCGGCCCCTATCGGGCCAAGGAGCTGTCGTTGACCGGCAATTTCATGAGCGCCCAGCAGGCCTACGACTGGGGGCTGGTGAACCGGGTGGTCGAGCCCGCCGAGCTGATGCCCGCGGCGTTGAAGCTGGCCCACGAGATGGCCTCCATCGAGGCCGAGATGCTGGTGACCTACAAGGCGATGATCGACGATGGCTATGCGCTCGCCATGGGCGACGGCCTGAAGCTCGAGCACGAGCGGTCGGTCGTCTACAACGCCATGGTCACGCCGGAGGCGGTCGAGGCCCGCCGCGCCGCCGTGCAAGCCCGCGGCCGCACCCAGTAGAAACGCGAACGGCCCCGCCTGTCGCCAGGCGGGGCCGCGAAATTCGCGTCTCTCGAATCGAGAGCTAGTCTTCCTTCGGCGTCAGGACCTGGCGGCCCTTGTACATGCCGGTCTTCAGGTCGACGTGGTGCGGACGCTTCAGTTCGCCGGTTTCCTTGTCTTCGACGAAGGAGTTGGCGCCCAGGGCGTGGTGCGAGCGGCGCATGTTGCGCTTCGACGGCGATGTTTTGCGTTTAGGAACGGCCATCGGAGACTCTCGCTGGCGTGGAAATTGAGCCGGCAGCTGTAGGGGCCGCCGACGTGAGCGGGGGCTTATGCATGAAACCCCGTGCGCGATCAAGGTGGCTGAGACGGCTTACGTCGTAAGCGACGCGAGAGGCCCCGGCCAGATCACTCCCGAAGAGTTCAAGTACGGCGAATCGCAGCGGGCGCTGTTCTTCGTCCGCTAGACCAGCCGGCTCCGGTTACGCGCCGCGCCGATGAAGCTGGCGAACAGCGGGTGGGGGTCGAAGGGCCGGCTCTTCAGTTCGGGATGGAACTGGACGCCGACGAACCAGGGATGGTCGGTGCGCTCGCAGAGTTCGGGCAACACGCCGTCGGGCGACAGGCCGGTGAACTTCAGGCCGGCCTCTTCGATGGCCTCGCGATAGCCGATGTTCACCTCATAGCGATGCCGGTGCCGCTCGGAGATGGTGGTCGTCCCATAGAACTCCGCCACCCTGCTGCCCGGCGTCAGAACGGCGTCATAGGCCCCGCAGCGCATGGTGCCGCCCAGGTTGTCGCCCTCGCCGCGGACTTCCTTTTCGTTGCCGCGCACCCACTCGGTCATCAGGCCGACGATCGGCTCCGACGTCGGGCCGAATTCGGTGGAGGACGCGTGCTTGATGCCGGCCAGGTTCCGCGCCGCCTCGATCATCGCCATCTGCATGCCGAAGCAGATGCCGAAATAGGGAATGTCGTGCTCGCGGGCGAACTGCACCGCCCGGATCATCCCCTCCGAGCCGCGTTCCCCGAAGGCCCCCGGCACCAGGACGCCGTGGACGTTGGTCAGCCGCTCGCTGACCATGGCGTCTTCCTTCTCGAAGACCTCGCCTTCGATCCAGTCGAACTTCACGCGGACATTGTTGGCGACGCCGCCGTGGATCAGGGCCTCGATCAGGGATTTGTAGGCATCGGTCAGCGCCGTGTATTTGCCGACGATGGCGACGTTCACCTCGCCGTCGGGGTGGCTCAGCGTATGGGCGATGCTCTCCCAGCGGGCGAGGTCGGGGACCGGGGCGGAGTCCTTCATGCCGAAGACGTCCAGCACTTCGGTGTCCAGCCCCTGCTCATGGTAGTCGAGCGGCACGGAATAGATGTTGTCGCTGTCCATCGCCTGGATCACGGCGCTGGGCCGCACGTTGCAGAACAGGCCCAGCTTCTTCCGCTCGCTCTCCGGGATCGGCATCTCGCAGCGGCAGAGCAGGATGTCCGGCTGGATACCGATGGAGCGTAGCTCCTTGACCGAGTGCTGGGTGGGCTTGGTCTTCATCTCGCCGGCCGTCTTGATGAACGGCAGCAGGGTCAGGTGGATGAAGCACGCGTGGCCACGCGGAAGCTCCTGGCCCAGCTGGCGGATCGCCTCGAAGAACGGCAGGCCCTCAATGTCGCCGACCGTGCCGCCCACCTCGACCAGCACGAAGTCGACGCCCTCGCCCGGATCGGCCAGGACGAAGTCCTTGATCTCGCCGGTGACGTGCGGGATCACCTGGACCGTCGCGCCCAGATAGTCGCCGCGCCGCTCCTTCTCGATGATGGTCTTGTAGATCTGGCCGGTGGTGATGTTGTCGGCGCGCGTGGCGTTCACGCCGGTGAACCGCTCGTAGTGGCCGAGGTCGAGGTCGGTCTCCGCCCCGTCGTCGGTGACGAACACCTCGCCATGCTGGGTCGGGCTCATCGTGCCCGGATCCACGTTGAGATACGGGTCGAGCTTGCGCAGGCGGACCTTGTAGCCTCGCGCCTGCAGGAGCGCGCCGAGCGCGGCGGACGCGAGACCCTTACCCAGTGAGGAGACCACGCCGCCGGTGATGAAAATGTACCGGGCCATGGGCGTTCAGAGTAGCCGTGATTCGACGGCTACGGCTCTCACTCGCTGACCTTCATGCACGACTATTTTTGCGTCGCGGGCGCGGGCGCGGCGGGAGCGGGGCCGGCCTCGCCGCCGAGGAACGGATTGTTGACCTGCGGCGTCGGGGCCTGAAGCGGGACGGGCGCGGCCGGAGCGCCCGGCTGGGCGGTTCCGGCGGGCGGCTGGGCCGGTTTCTGGCTGAGCGCGGAGGGATCGATCGAATCGACCTTCAGGCGGTCGACCACGGAGGAGGCGCCCTTTTCGCGGCCGGCCACGATGGTCAGCAGCAGGCTGATGATGAAAAACAGCGCGCCCAGGGTCCAGGTGATCCGGGTCATCAGGTCGCCGGCGCCGCGCACCGACATCATGCCCGACGGGCTGCCGCCGCCCACGAAGCCGCCGCCTTCGGAACGCTGAAGGAGCACCACGCAGACCAGCAGGACGCTGACGGTGATCTGGGCGACGAGCAGGAAGCCTAGCAGCATGGTCTCAAGGGTCCGGTGCGCTCGGGCGGACACACCGCTCCGAAATGAAGCGCGGGCTCTATCACCACGCCCGCGCCAAGGCCATAGCTAGGGCGTCACAGCCATCAGACAAGACATGAGTTTCGAAGCCCCTCGCCTGCCGATCCTCGAAACCGAACGCCTGCGGCTGGAGCCGCTGATCGCCAGCGACGCCCAGTTCATCTTTCCGATGATGGCCGATCCCCAGGTCATGGCCTTCTGGGACGTGGCCGAGATCGACGATCCCGACCTGGTGGCCCAGGTGGTCGAGGGCCAGGTCGACGAGATGGCGCACGGGCGCGCGATCCATTGGGCGATCCGCGCGCTCGCCGACGGCGCCTTCATCGGCGCCTGCGACCTCTCCGACATCGACCGCCGCCACAAGCGCGCCGAGGTCGGCTTCATGCTGGACCGGGAGAGCTGGGGCAACGGCTATGCCCGCGAGGCGATGACCGCGGTCACCGCCTACGCCGCCGCCGACGGCCTGCGCCGGCTGCTGGCCCGCACGCAGCTGGGGAACCGACGCTCGGACAGGCTGCTGGCAAAGCTGGGCTTCCAGGAAGAGGGCATGCTCAAGGGCTATGTGGAACGCGACGGCGAACGGCGCGACTGCCGCCTGTTCGGGCTTTTGCTCTAAAGCGCGCCGACGATTCCCAGGAAGTCGGCGGCCTTCAGCGAGGCGCCGCCGACCAGGGCCCCGCCCACCTCGGCCGCGTGCAGGATTTCGCCGGCATTCGAGGGCTTCACCGAGCCGCCGTAGAGGATCGGGACCCTGGCGCCGTCGTCGCCGAACATCTCGACCAGGGTCGCGCGGATCGCGCGGTGGATTTCCTCGATCTCGGGCGTGGTCGGCGTCAGGCCCGTGCCGATCGCCCAGACCGGCTCATAGGCGACCGCGAAGGCCTTGCCGCCAAGCTCACGGGGCAGAGAGCCCCTCACCTGCCCGGTCACCACCTTCAGCGCATCGCCGGCCTGGCGCTGTTCCAGGCTCTCGCCGACGCAGATGATCGGCTCCAGGCGCCTGCGGACGGCGGCGCGCGCCTTGGCCGCCACGATCTCGTCGGTCTCGCCGTGACCGGCGCGGCGTTCGGAGTGGCCGACGATCACCAGCTTCGCGCCCGCGTCCGCCAGCATCGCGGCCGAGACGTCGCCGGTGAAGGCGCCGGCCTCCTCCGGGCTGCAATCCTGGCCGCCGACCAGCACCGCCGAGCCGGCCAGCGCTTGGCTGATCCGGTCGATCAGGGTCGCCGGCGGGCAGAGGACCACGCGGCCAGCCACCTTCCCCAGGCCCGCCGCCACCGCCTTCGCCTCGTCGAGCGACGCAGCCAGGCCGTTCATTTTCCAGTTTCCAGCGATCAGCGGGGTCGGAGCGGTCATCTGGCCTCAGTTTTGTCGCGGCGCCATTGTGTCTGGCGCGGTTAAGCCACGCTGGCCGATCTGTCACGCGCTTGCGGGCAATGCCCGTCCCTTGCTTGAAGCGAGCGCCCTCCACTATACCGGCGCCCACATATGCCGCCCCTGAAAGGGATTTGATGCTCTCCGGTTTCCGCGCCTTTGCCAAATCCCCGGCCGCCGCCGTCCTGATCGGCCTGCTGGTGGTGGCCTTCGCCGTCTTCGGGATCCGCGACGTGTTCCGCGGCAAGGTCGCCGGCGACAACGTCATCACCGCGGGCACGCGGACCATCGGCCCGATGGACTTCAAGCGCGAGTTCGACGGCTACAAAGCGCGCATTGAGCAGCAGATGGGCCAGCAGATCCCGGTGGAAGCCGCCGTGGCCAACGGCCTTGACCGCCGCGTGCTCGAGGGCCTGGCCGGCCGCGAGGCCTTCGCCGAAGTGGTCCGCAAGATGGGGATCAGGCCCTCCGACAAGCAGGTCGCCGACGAGGTCGGCAAGATGCCCGCCTTCTTCGACCAGGTGTCCGGCAAGTTCGACGAGAAGGCCTACAAGCAGAAGCTGGGCGAGAACGGCCTCACGCCGGTCAAGTTCGACCAGATCCTGCGCGACGAGATCGCCCAGCAGCACGTGGGCGCGGGCCTGGTGGCCGGAATGCGGGTGCCGCGGGCCTATACGGCGCTCGCCGCCATCTTCGCCCTGGAGAGCCGCGACGTCGGCTTCTTCCCGATCGAGCCCGCCAGCGTACCGCAGCCGACGCCGCCCACCGACGCTCAGCTCACCGCCTTCATGAAGGAGAACTCCCAGCAGCTCACGCGTCCGGAGTTCCGCGTCCTGACGGTTGTCCGCTTTTCGCCGGCCCTGCTCAGCGCCGGGATCGCTGTCGACGAGGCTGAGCTGAAGAAGCGCTTCGACTTCCGCAAGGACACGCTGTCCACGCCGGAGACCCGCACGGTCATCCAGATCCCGGCGAAGGACCCCGGCGCCGCCCAGCAGATCGGCGCGCGCCTGGCCAAGGGCGAGGCGCCGGCCGCCATCGCCAAGTCCCTGGGCGTCGAGGCCATCACCTACGACAACAAGCCGCAGACCGCGATCGCCGACCGCAAGGTGGGCGAGGCCGCCTTCCGCATGCCGCCGGGTCAGATGTCTCCGGTTCCGGGCGACCTGGGCCTGGCCGTGGTCAAGGTGGTCTCCGCGACCCCCGGCCGCGCCGTCACGATGGACGAGGTGCGCCCCGCCCTCGAGGCCGAGATCCGCAAGGACGCCGCCGCCGAGAAGGTCTACGCCCTGACCCAGGCCTATGACGACGCCCACCAGGGCGGCTCGAGCCTGGCGGAGGCCGCCACCAAGGCCGGCGTGCCCGCCGTCACCATCGGTCCGATGACCAAGACCGGCCGCGACCTGCAGGGCCAGCCCGTGCAGGGCCTGACCCAGAAGCTGGTGGAGACCGCCTTCAACCTGCCCGCCGGCGGCGAGAGCGAGGTCGAGGACGCCGGTGGTGGCGAGTTCTTCGCCGTGCGGGTCGAGAAGATCCTGCCGCCCTCCATGCCGCCGCTGGCCGAGATCAGGCCGCAGCTCACGCGGGTCTACATGATGCGCGAGATCGCCAAGCGGATGCAGGCGAGCGCCGAGAGCTACGCCGCCCGGGTGCGCAAGGGCGAGAGCCTGGACGCGGTCGCCGCCTCCGCCGGCGCCAAGGTCACCCGGATGCCCGGGATCAGCCGCCAGAACGCCGCCCAGACCCCCGGCATGTCGCAGGACATCCTCGGCAAGACCTTCACCTCCAAGCAGGGCGACGTCTTCACCGCCGAGAACAGCCACTTCGGCTTCGTGGTCGGCAAGCTGGAAGCGGTGCACACAGGCGAAGGCCCGACGCTGGCCCGGATGGCCGAGGACATGCGCCCGCAGATGAGCGTCGCCCTTTTGCGGGAACTGGCTGACACCGCCCGCGTCGCCGCCCGCCAGAAGATCAAGGTGACCATCGACGCCAACCGGGCCCGCACCGCGCTGGGCCTGGAGCCCATCGAGGTCAAGGACGCCAAGGGCGCGAAGCCCGCAGCCAAGGCTGAGAAGGCGAAGTGACGGTCGAGCCTGCCTTTCCGGCCTTCGAGACCACCTACCAGTCGGGCGCGCCGCAGCTCGTCTGGACGCGGCTGATCGACGACCTGGAGACCCCGGTCTCGGCCTATCTGAAGATCGGGCACGGCCGGCCCTACGCGTTCCTGTTCGAGAGCGTCGAGGGCGGCGCCTTCCGCGCCCGCTATTCGATCATCACGCTCGCCCCCGACCTCGTCTGGCGCTGCCGGGGCGACCAGGCCGAGGTGGCCGAGGGCGGCGACATCGCCGCGGGCCGCTTCACGCCGCAGGCCGGCGGCGCGCTCGACAGCCTGCGCGACCTGGTCGCCGCCTCGCGGATCGAGCGGCCCGAGGGGCTGCCGCCACCGTCCGCCGGACTTTTCGGGGCCATGGGCTACGACATGATCCGGCTGGCCGAGCGCCTGCCCGACGTCAATCCCGACCCGCTGGACCTGCCGGACGGCGTGATGACCCGGCCGTCGATCGTGGCGATCTTCGACGCCATCGCCCAGGAGATCGTCCTGGTGACGCCGGTGCGCCCCAACGGCGGCTCGGCGCAGCAGGCCTATGCGGAGGCGCAGGGCCGCCTGCACGGCGTGATCGCCGACCTGAAGCGCCCGACGCCGGCCCTGATCGGCAATGGCGCGCCGGAGCCCGACCGCTTCGAGACCCCGGTGAGCCGCGAGCGCTATGGCGAGATGGTCGAGGCCGCGAAGGAATACATCCGCGCCGGCGACATCTTCCAGGTGGTGCCGAGCCACCGGTTCCGCGCGCCCTTCGGCCGCGACCCGTTCGCGCTCTACCGCTCGCTTCGCCGGACGAACCCCTCGCCGTTCCTGTTCTATCTGAACTTCGGCGACTTCCAGCTGGCGGGCTCCTCGCCGGAGATCCTGGTCCGGCTGCGCGACGGCAAGATCACCATCCGCCCGATCGCCGGCACGAGGCCTCGCGGCGCCACGCCCGCCGAGGACGCCGCGATGGAGGCGGAACTGATCGCCGACCCCAAGGAGCGGGCCGAGCATCTGATGCTGCTGGACCTGGGGCGCAACGACGTCGGCCGGGTGGCGATGCTGAAGTCTGCCGGCGCCAACGAGCCGGCGCCAACGAGCCGCGCCCCGCGGGTGCGGGTGACCGACAGCTTCTTCGTCGAGCGCTACAGCCACGTGATGCACCTGGTCTCCAACGTCGAGGGCGACGCCCCTGAAGGCCTGGACCCGGTGGACGTGATCATGGCCGCCCTGCCCGCCGGCACGCTGTCGGGTGCGCCCAAGGTGCGGGCCATGGAGATCATCGACGAGCTGGAGACCGAAAAGCGCGGCATCGGCTACGCCGGCGCCGTCGGCTACATCGGCAGCGACGGCTCGGTGGACACCTGCATCGTGCTCCGGACCGCGCTCTTCAAGGACGGGACCATGTACGTCCAGGCCGGCGGCGGCGTGGTGGCCGACTCAGATCCCGACGCCGAATACGACGAGACCCTGCACAAGGCGCGCGCGCTCCGCCGCGCCGCCGAGGAGAGCTGGCGCTTCGTCTAGCGGCTGTTGTGGACCTGAAGTGGTCGAAACACGTCTCGTTTCTCCTTCCTCCTCGATGGAGGAAGGCCAGATGTTTCAAAGGCCTATATGCTCCAGCGAAGCCAAAGCCGCACGCCCCAGTGTTCCTAACAGCCTCTAACGCAGCGCCTGGGGCGGGAGGCGTTACCTGATCGCCCGCTCGGCGGCGATCGGCTCGCTGACCAGCGGTGGGGCCAGGACCATGGCGGTGGCGAAGCCGAGGGCGCAGATCGCCAGCAAGCCGGCGGCGCTCAGCACCGGCCAGATGCGCTCGCGCGGCCTGGCGGGGATCAGCAGGGCCCGAGCCCGAGCGATCTCGGCGGCGTCCAGGGCGGAATCGGCAGTCGACATGCCGGCAGCATCGGCTCGCCGGGAGAGTCGCACAATGTTCGACGTCGCGTCTTGGATTCGCATTTCCAGGCGGTCATTGTGCGCCGCAATATCGCCTTGTGTGCAGCGCAGACGAGCGCCAGCGTCGTTCAGGATCAGGGTCCATGCCCACCATCGGCCAACGCCCCCGCCGCGTCCTCGTCCTGCAGGGCGGCGGCGCACTGGGGTCCTATCAGGCCGGGGTCTGCGAGGCGTTGGGCCGCTCGGGCCTCGAACCGGACTGGCTGGCCGGCATCTCCATCGGGGCGATCAACTGCGCGATCATCGCCGGCAATGCCGGCGTCGCGCGCCTCGACCGGCTCCACGAGTTCTGGGACCTGGTGACCTCGCAGTGGCCCCTCACCCCGCAGGCCCACACCGACCAGTTCCGCGCGCTGCTGGGTGACGCCAGCATCGCCTGGGCGGTGACCGCGGGGATCCCGGGCTTCTTCTCGCCAAGGATCTTCTCGCCCCTGCTCTCGCCCGGCGGCGGGCCGGAGGCGCTCAGCTTCTATGACACCGCCCCGCTCAAGGCGACGCTGGAGCAGCTGGTCGATTTCGATCGGATCAACGCCAGGGAAACCCGCCTCAGCGTCGGCGCGGTCAATGTCCGCACCGGCAACTTCGCCTATTTCGACAACACCCATCAGAAGATCGGGCCGGAGCACATCATGGCCTCGGGCGCCCTGCCCCCCGGCTTCCCGCCGGTGGAGATCGACGGCGAGTGGTACTGGGACGGCGGCCTGGTCTCCAACACCCCGCTCGAATACGTCCTGGAGCAATGCGAGACCGACGACCTGACCATCTACCAGGTCGACCTGTTCAACGCGCGGGGACCCATGCCGCGCACGATCCAGGAGGCGGCGGAGCGGGAGAAGGACATCCGTTTCTCGAGCCGCACCCGACTGAACACCGACGCCCAGTTGAAGATCCACCGGCTGAAATCGGCCCTCGCCACCCTGCTGAAGACGCTGCCGGAAGGCGCCGCCGAGGACCCTGACGTCGAGCTCCTGGTGGAGTTCTCCCGGGAGAACACGATCACCGTCGTGCAGCTGATCTATCGCGACCGTGCCTATGAGGGCGCCTACAAGGACGTCGAGTTCTCGCGCCAGACCATGCTCGACCACTGGGCCTCGGGCGTCGCCGACGGCGAGCATGCCGTGGAACGGCGCAGGCTGCACCCGCCGCACCCGGCGCCCGGCGGCGCCGTCAGCGTCGATCCCGGCCTCATCGATCAGCCCCTCGACAAGACCTCACCCGCCACCGCGAAGGACGCAGCAGGATGATCCTGAAATCCAAGACCGCCGTTGTCACCGGCTCCACCAGCGGCATCGGCCTGGCCATTGCGCGGGCCATGGCCAAGGAAGGCGCCAACATCGTCATCAACGGCTTCGGCAAGGCCGAAGACATCGAAAAGGAACGGGCCGGCATCGAGGCCGATTTCGGGGTGAAGTGCATCTATTCCCCGGCCGACATGTCCAAGGGCCACGAGATCGCCGCGATGATCGCGCTCGCCGAGACAACCTTCGGCTCGGTGGACGTGCTGGTGAACAACGCCGGCATCCAGTTCGTGTCGCCCATTGAGGACTTCCCAGTCGAGAAGTGGGACCAGATCATCGCCATCAACCTGACCTCGGCCTTCCACGCCATCCGCGCCGCGGTGCCCGGCATGAAGAAACGCGGCTGGGGCCGGATCATCTCGACGGCCTCGGCCCACAGCCTGGTCGCTTCGCCCTTCAAGGCGGCCTATGTGGCGGCCAAGCACGGGATCGCCGGCCTGACCAAGACCGTGGCGCTCGAGGTCGCGACCAACGGCATCACCGTCAACTGCATCAGCCCCGGCTACGTCTGGACGCCGCTGGTGGAGAACCAGATCCCCGACACCATGAAGGCGCGCGGCCTGACCCGGGACCAGGTGATCAACGACGTCCTCCTGGACAGCCAGCCCACCAAGCAGTTCGTCACCGTCGACGAGGTCGCCGCCCTCGCCATCTTCCTCTGCACCGACGCCGCCAAGCAGATGACCGGCGCCAATCTGTCGGTGGACGGGGGCTGGACGGCGGAATAGCGCCGGCCGGTTCAGGACGCGCCTTCAGGCCCACACGTCAAACTGCGTGCAAAACAGGACCAGTTGCAGCAGCGTCAGGGCGCGTCACGAAAGGATCGCAGCATGATCACCGTGTTCGGCGGGCAGACCTCACGCTCGCTGCGGGTCGTCTGGTTGATGGAGGAGATGGGCCTCGAATACCGCGTGCGGCAGGTGGACATGCTGGCCGACGGCGAGGACGCGGAGTTCCTGGCGGTCAACCCCGCCCGCTTCATTCCGGCGATCCAGGATGGCGACGTCACCATGGTCGAGTCGATCGCCATCATGGAATATCTGATGGCGCGCTACGGGCCGACGCCGCTGGCGCCCAAGCCGGACGATCCGGCCTTCCCCGACTACCAGCAGTTCCTGCACCTGGGCGAAGCCGGCCTCGCGACCCTGATGATGGTCCCCCTTGTCAGCCGCTATTTCGCGCCCGAGTCCGAGCGGCAAAACTGGGGCGCCGGCTGGGCGCGGGAGTGCGTCGAGAGGCGGCTGAAGCTGGTGACGCGGCAGCTGGCGCGCTCGCCCTATCTCGCCGGCGAGACCTTCACGGCCGCCGACATTTCGGTGACCTACGCCCTGCAGCTGGGCGGCAACCACGCCGGAATCGTCCTCGGCGAAGCCGAGCAGGCCTACATCGCCCGCACGACCGGACGCAAAACCTACCAGGACGCCCTGGAGCGATCCCAACCCGCGCCGGTTCAGTCCTAGGGGCGATGGACCCGAGGCCGTGCGAAACCGCGTCGGTGCATTGCTGGTCGGATTCCGGGAATTCACCCCCTGGGAGCTTGCTAAGGGTGGATTGCTGACCTACCGCCCGTTGGGACTGGGTGGCCGAATTCCGATGCACACAGCGAGCTATACGAGCATGGGCAATCCGAGAACCATCAGTCCTGCCAACCACCGGTATCGTTAGATCCGGGGCGCGATGGCGTCAGGCTCGTCATGAAGAGTGTGTATCCGACAAGAGGTCAAAAGCCGCCTCCCAAGCCGTCGCTTGGTCGCGCGATCCTTGACAAATGCAGAGTCGCATGTTCTTGTTATGTTCATGCCGCCCACTACCGACATCGCCGACCAGCAGGACCGCGCCCTCGCGCGGTTGCTGGAGCTTGGGCTGGCGGCGGCGGAGAAGGTGCAGGCGCGGCTGATGGCGACCGAGGACGACGCCTTGCTGGGCGATCTCAGCCTGGCGCTGAACCGGGCGTCGCGGAACGTGCGCCAGACCATCGCCCTGCAGATGCGCGCGGCGCGGGATCGCCGGGCGGACGCCAGGGAGGTCGAGGCCGAGGTCCGCCAAGGGGACGAGGTGCGCAGGTCCCGTCACAAGACCCTGGTCAAAACCGCCGTCGAGCGGCTGATCTGGGACGAGCATGAGCGAACCGACGATGAGGCCGAACGGCTTGTCGACCTGCTGGACGAACGCGTGGAAGAAGACGCGCTCCACGAGGATTTCCACGCCCAGCCGGTGGCGGCCCACGTCGCGCGCCTCTGCGCCGAACTGGGCGTCGCCGGGCCTGACGCGCGCGCGCCGGATAGCCCGACGCCGCCCCGCGACGACCACGACGAACACTGGCGAAGCTCGGCCTGACCGGCTCAGGATTGCAGGCGCCCGGTCGCGGGCCTAGAGAGGGTCGCCATGATCCTGGTGATCGATAACTACGACAGCTTCACCTACAACCTGGTTCATTACCTCAATGAGCTGGGCGCGGAGACGCATGTCGTGCGCAACGACGCGATCAGCGTCGCCGAGGCCCTGGGCCTGAAGCCGCAGGGCGTGCTGCTGTCGCCGGGCCCCAAGACCCCCAATGAGGCCGGCATCTGCCTGGCGCTGCTGGAAGCCGCGCCGGCCGACCTGCCGATCTTCGGCGTCTGCCTGGGCCACCAGGCCATCGGCCAGGCCTATGGTGGCGAGGTGATCCACGCCAAGGCTCTGATGCACGGCAAGACCAGCGCCATCCATCACGACGGCAAGGGCGTGTTCGCCGGCCTGAAGAACCCCTTCACCGCCACGCGCTACCACAGCCTGTCGGTCGAGAAGGCCAGCCTGCCCGCGGACCTGGAGATCACCGCCTGGACCGAGGACGGCGAGATCATGGGCGTGCAGCACAGGACCCGGCCGGTCTTCGGCGTGCAGTTCCACCCGGAATCCATCGCCACCGAATGCGGCCACGAGCTGCTGGCCAACTTCCTCGATGTCGCCGGCGTCAAGCGCCTGGCCGACGCCTGATCCTTAGCCGATGTCTGAAGCCTTCAAGCCGATCCTCAGCCTGCTGGCCGATGGCGGCGCCCTTTCCGAGGATAACGCCGGCGAGTTCTTCGCCGCCTGCCTGCGCGGCGACCCGACGCCGGCCCAGATCGGCGCGGCGCTGACCGCCATGCGGATGCGCGGCGAGACGCTGGGCGAGATCGTGGCCTGCGCGCGCGCCATGCGCCAGGCGGCGCTCCACATCGAGCCGCCCTACCCCACCATCGACGTCTGCGGCACCGGCGGCGACGGCCTGCACACGCTCAACATCTCCACCGCGGTCGGGTTCGTGGCGGCGGGCGGCGGGCTGAAGGTCGCCAAGCATGGCAACCGCGCGCTGTCGTCGAAGTCCGGTGGGGCCGACATCCTGAGCGAGCTCGGCGTCGACATTTCCGCGCCGGCCGACAGGCAGCTCAAGGCGCTCGACGAGGCTGGCATCTGCTTCCTGTTCGCGCCGGCCCATCACGGGGCCATGCGCCACGTCTCGCCGATCCGCGCCGAACTCGGCTTCCGCACGATCTTCAACCTGCTGGGGCCGCTGACCAATCCGGCCGGCGCCCAGCGGCAGGTGGTGGGCGTCTATTCCGAACGCTGGGTCGAACGCCTGGCCGACGCCCTCGCGGCCCTGGGGTCCGAGCGGGCCTGGGTCGTGCACGGTTCCGGTCTCGATGAGCTGACCACGACCGGCGAGACCAGCGTCGCCGAGGTCCGCGACGGCCAGGTCCGCCTCTTCACCATCACCCCCGAGGCCGTGGGCCTGAAGCGCGCCGCCCTGGCCGACCTCATCGGCGGCGCGCCCGCCGAGAACGCCCAGGCGCTGCGCCGCCTGTTCGCCGGCGAGACGGGCCCCTATCGCGACATCGTCCTGCTCAACGCCGCCGCCGCCTTCCTGGTGGCCGACAAGGTCGAAACCCTGCGCGAAGGCGTCGACCTGGCCGCCGCGGTGATCGACGACGGCCGGGCGCAGGGCGCGCTCGACAAGCTGGTCGAAGTCGCCGGACGATGAGCGACATCCTCGCCCAGATCGCGGCCTACAAGCGCGAGGAGGTCGCCGCCCGCAAGGCGCTGCGGCCGCTGGAGGTCATCGAGGCCGCCGCCCGCGCCGCGCCGTCGCAGCCCCGCGGCTTCCGCGCCGCCTTGGAACGCGCCCACCTGCCGGGCCGCCTGGCGCTGATCGCCGAGATCAAGAAGGCCTCGCCCTCGAAAGGCCTGATCCGCAAGGACTTCGACCCGCCGGCCCTGGCGCGGGCCTATGAGGCGGGCGGCGCGGCCTGCCTCTCGATTCTCACCGACACGCCGAGCTTCCAGGGCGCCGACGACTTCCTGACCCGGGCGCGGGAGGCCACCGCCCTGCCCTGCCTGCGCAAGGAATTCCTGGTCGATCCCTGGCAGGTGCCGGAAAGCCGCGCGCTCGGGGCCGACGCGATCCTGGTGATCCTGGCCATGGTCGACGACACGCTGGCCTCCGACCTGATGGAGGCCGCCCGCGCCCATGGCATGGACGTGCTGGTCGAGGTGCATGACGAGGCCGAGATGGCCCGCGCGCGGGCCTTGCGGGCGGACCTCGTCGGCGTGAATAATCGCGATCTGCGCACCTTCGTCACCGACCTCGCGATCACCGAGCGGCTGGCCGCGCAGGCGCCCGACGGCGCGTTGCTGGTGACCGAGAGCGGCATCGCCGGCCCGCCCGACGCGGCGCGGCTCGAGGCCTCCGGCGCACGCGCCATGCTGGTCGGCGAAAGCCTGATGCGGCAGGCCGATGTCGAGGCCGCGACTCGCGCCTTGCTGGCCTTCTGAGTCGAACAATTGGCAGGGTCGAGGGCGCTGATTTCCCACGGGAAACGGCCGTAACTTGACATTAATGCGGAACACCTAGAGAACATCGACTAACGTTTGCGCTTTGTTCTCAGGCGCCTAATCGGGACCCGCAAGATGCTCACGCGTAAGCAACACGAACTGCTCATGTTCATCCATGAGCGGATCAAGGAATCCGGCGTCTCGCCGTCGTTCGACGAGATGAAGGAAGCCCTCGACCTGGCCTCCAAGTCCGGCATTCACCGGCTGATCACGGCGCTGGAGGAGCGCGGTTTCCTGCGCCGCCTGCCGCACCGGGCCCGCGCGCTTGAGGTGGTGAAGCTGCCGCAGCAGGCGACGCCGACGGCCCCGCCAAAAGGGCGCTCGCCGTTCAAGCCGCAGCTGGTCGAGGCCGGCCAGGCCGTCGCCTCGCCCGCCAACGACACCCGCGAGCTGCCGATTCTCGGCAAGATCGCCGCGGGCACGCCGATCGAGGCCATCCAGCAGGAGCGCGACCGCATCCCGGTGCCGGAATCCATGCTGGGCGCCGGCGAGCACTTCGTGCTGGAGATCCAGGGTGACTCGATGATCAACGCGGGCATCCTCGACGGCGATTTCGTGGTGATCCGCAGAGGCGACACCGCCACGTCCGGAGACATCGTCGTCGCCCTGGTGATGGGCGAGGAAGCCACGCTCAAGCGGCTGCGGCGCAAGGGCGCGTCGATTGCCCTGGAGGCGGCCAACCCCGCCTATGAGACCCGCATCTTCGGCCCCGACCAGGTGGCCGTGCAGGGCAAACTCGTGGGCCTGATCCGGCGCTACCACTAGAGTTCACGGTTTCGTGCAACCAGGGCCTCGGAACCGCGTTTCGGACGCGAGGCTCGGGCGCATCCATCGCTCGGCTTCTCGAAGACGCCGCCGTATTGGCGGGTCGATGGGAGAGACCACACATGCGCTTCATCACCCTCGCGGCCGTCGCCGCCCTTTCGCTGGCGGCCGCGGCCTGCAACAAGCCGGCCGAGAAGGCTGCTGACGAGTCCGCCACCGCCAGCTCCGAAGCCGCCTCCGCGACGGCTGCCGGGGCTGTGGCGGCCCAGGACGCCGCCACCGCCGCCGCGGCTCCCGCCGGTTCGGAAACCGCGGGCGTGGCCGCCGACGCCGCCGGCAAGGCTGCCGAGACCGCTGGCGATCACGCCGAGAAGGCGGGCGACGCGGCCAAGGACGCTGGCGACGCCGCCAAGGACGCCACCAAGAAGTAGGACCTGCCCTGGAGCCCCGGCCTCGCGCCGGGGCTTCATCCTTGCTCAGCCGAGGACACTTGCGACCGCCGCGCGCAGGCGCTTCGTGAGCATCATCGGGGGTCGACGCCCCAGGTCCAGGGCCGCCGGCCGCGCAGGTCCTGCGCCCAGACGATCCGCCAGCGGCCAGGCGCCTGCCGGTAGAGTTCCGCCGAGCCGCCCCTGGCGAAGTCGGCTCTGGTGAGCACGAGCGGCGCGGCGCAGGCGCCCTCCGGGAAGTCGTTGCGGAGGATCACCACCTCGGATCCGGCGCACATCTCCTCCAGCCGTCCGGGCTTCAATGGCCGCCGCACATTCCAGGCCGCGGCGATCTTCAGGCGCGCGCCCGGGACCGCCGCGCAGCTCCAGTGATCGCAGGCGAACGCCAGGTCGCGGTCAGCCTCGGTCTCCAGCGGCGTCAGTCCGCGCCGGCGGGCCCAGAGCTCGGCCCCGAACAGCTTCACGTCCGGCCGGAACAGCACCGCCTGCCTGCCTGAGCGCACGGCCACCGCCGCGCCATCGGCGCTGACCCAGGCGTCGGGCGGCGCGGGTTTGGGAACCAGGGTCACGGCCAGCGCGAACGGCAGGCCCAGCCAGCGCAGCGGGCCTTTGCATAGGCACAGCCACAGGAGGCCCAGGAACGCCGCCGGCAGGGTCCACGCCGGGCCGCTGGCGACGATCAGCTGGGCGTAGGGGGCGCTCGCCGCAGCATGGGCCACGCGGTTCAACAGGTCGATGGCGAAGCCCGCCACGGCCAGGGGCGGGCCCTGCAGGCCGAACGGCGTCAGCATCGCGCCCAGCGCCAGTCCGGGCATCATCAGCAGGGAGGAGATCGGCTCGGTGACCAGGTTGGCGCCCAGACCCCAGGTTGAGACCCGGTTGAAGTGCTGCATCGCGAAGGGCGCGGTGGCGAGGCCGGCGATCAGGCTCACCGCCGCACCGGCCAGCGTCCAGGTCCAGACGCCCTGGACGAGGCGGATCGGCCAGGGCGTGTTGATCTCGCGCACGGGCCGTGGCCAGAGCTCGGCCAGCGCCACGAGGGCGGCGGTGGCGGCGAAGGACATCTGGAATCCGGGTTCGACCACGGCCTCCGGCTGCAGCAGCAGGACCGCCATCGCCGCCAGCGCGAGCGCGTGGAAACTGATCGCCTGGCGGTCCACCAGGATGGCCAGAAAGGCGATGGATGCGGTGATCGCCGCGCGCTCGGCGGCCGGCGGCGAGCCCGAGAGCAGCAGATAGCCGCCGACCGCCGCCAACCCCAGGAGCGCGGCCAGCTTCTTGCCCGGCACGCGCAAGGCGAGCCACGGCCAGGCCGCGATCGCGAACCGCGCCGCGAAGAACACGAACCCGCCGACGATGGCCATGTGCACCCCGGAGATCGAGATGATGTGCGCCAGGCCGGCGATCCGCAGGTCGTCCACTTGCTGCTTGGGGATGAAGGCCTCATGCCCCGTCGTCATGGCCGCCGCCAGCCCGCCGGACCCGTAGCCCAGGGTGTCGATGATCCTCTGGGTCAGCGCCCAGCGCATGGCGTTGATCCGCATCGTCAGGCGCAACCGCGCGGGCGCCTGTTCCGTCGTCGCCCAGCTGGAGGTCGAGCCGAGGCTGAAGCCCACGCCGCCCACGCTGTCGAAGAAGGCGTCGCGCGCGAAATCATAGGCGCCGGGGCTGGCTGGCGGCGGCGGCGCGTTGATCACCGCCAGCAGGCTGACCGGTTCGCCGGGCGACGGGACGTAGCCGCTGCGCAGAGTGACCCGGACCCGGACGGGCGTTTCGTTCGCGGGCCAGTCGCCGATGCGCGCCGGCGCGAGCAGCAGGCGCTGGCCGCCCTGTCCCGGGCTCGCCACGTCCACCACCCAGCCCTCCAGGCGTTGGGGCTTGCCGCCAGCGGGGGCCACGGGGCCGCGCACGGCTTCGGTGCGCAGTTTCACCGCGCCAAATCCGCCGATAGCGCAGGCGGCGAGCACGATGGCGGCGGTGGCGCCGCGGGGGCCGCTGAACCGCGCCGCCCCGACCAGCAGCAGCGCCGTGACCAGCACGCAGGCCAGCGCCACCGCGGCCTGCGGCTCCCGCGGCAGGGCGAAATAGAGCGCCGAGCCCAGCCCCAGCGCGACGGGCGTCCATAGCGTCCAGCGATCGGCCTGGCGCGCGCCCTGGACGAGAAGCCAGTCGCGAGCGTCGGCGAGGCTAGGACGCGCTGCGGGCCGCGTGCTAAGAGGCGCCGCCCAGGCGCCCGACGCCGCAGCTTCCCCAGGCCCCTCCATCTCGATGTCCGACCGTCCCGTCGTCACCCGTATCGCCCCCTCGCCCACCGGCTCCATGCACATTGGCACGGCCAGGACGGCCTTGTTCAACTGGCTTTACGCGCGCCACACCGGCGGCAAGTACCTGATCCGGGTGGAAGACACCGACCGCGAGCGCTCCACCGAAGCCAACGTGGAGGTGATTTTCGAGGGCATGCAATGGCTGGGCCTCGAGGCCGACGAGACGCCGCTGTTCCAGGCCGCCCGCGTCGACCGCCACCGGCTCGCCGTTGACGAGATGCTGGCGCGCGGCTCGGCCTATCGCGACTACATGACCTCGGAAGAGCTGGAGGCGGAGCGCACGCTGGCCCGCGCGGAGGGTCGCGTGGTGCGCTCGCCCTGGCGCGACCGCTCCCCCAACGATGCCCCCGACCGCCCGTTCGTGGTGCGGCTGAAGGCTCCGGTCGAAGGCGAGACCCTGATCGACGACCAGGTGAAGGGGCCGGTGAAATTCCAGAACCGCGATCTCGACGACCTGATCCTGCTCCGTACCGACGGCACGCCGACCTATAACCTCGCCGTCGTGGTCGACGACCACGAGATGGGCATCACCCATGTGATCCGCGGCGACGACCACCTCAACAACGCCGCGCGCCAGACGCTGATCTACCAGGGTCTCGGCTGGATTCCGCCGATCTGGGCGCACCTGCCGATGATCCACGGTCCGGACGGCGCCAAGCTCTCCAAGCGCCATGGCGCCCAGGCGGTCGGCGAATTCGCCGACATGGGCTACCTGCCTGAGGCGATGCGCAACTATCTGGCCAAGCTCGGCTGGGGCCACGGCGACGACGAGATCTTCTCCGACGAGCAGGCGATCGCCTGGTTCGACATCAAGGACGTGGTGGGCGCGCCCGCCCGGCTCGACTGGGCCAAGCTCAACCACGTCAACAACCACTATATCCGCCAGGCGGAACCGAAGCGGCTGGCGCTGCTGCTGGCCGATATCCTGAAAGGCCGCGACTGGGTCCTGCGCGAGGGTGACCTCGCGCTGATCGAGCACACGATCCCGCTGGTGCGCGACGGCGCCAAGACCCTGCTGGAGCTCGCCGACGCCGTGGTCTTCGTCCTGAAGACCCGGCCCCTGGAGCTGCCGGAAAAGGCCCAGGCCCTTCTCAACGAAGAGACTGTCGGCCGCCTGGGACGCCTGCGCGAACGCTATGCGGCGACGGAGACCTGGGACGTTCCCAGCCTTGAGGCGCTCAACAAGGCCTTCGCTGAATCCGAAGGCGTTGGGCTGGGCAAGATCGGTCCCGCTTTGCGCGCCGTGCTCTCCGGCGGATCGCCGGCGCCGGACCTCGCGGGCGCCCTGGTGGCGCTTGGAAAAACCGAAAGTCTCGGGCGGCTCGACGACGCGCTTTCGCTCGGCCGCTAACGCGCTATAAGGCCCGTCGAAACGGGTGTTTCTTCCGAGGATTTGAGAGGGCTTCTGCATGGTCGATCAGGCGAAATTCGACATCGGCGCAGCGAACGTTGAGCTCCCGATCCTCAAGGGGACGATGGGCCCCGACGTGGTCGATATCCGCAAGCTCTACGCCGCCACCGACGCCTTCACCTACGACCCCGGATTCACTTCGACGGCCAGTTGCGAAAGCAAGATCACCTTCATTGATGGCGACAAGGGCGTGCTGCTGCACCGCGGCTACCCGATCGACGAACTGGCCGAGCAGTCGAGTTTCCTGGAAGTCTGCCACTTGCTGCTGCATGGCGAACTGCCGAGCGCCGACGAGTTCACCAAGTTCGATCACAACATCACCTACCACACGATGTTGCACGAGCAATTCGACCGCTTTTTCCAGGGCTTCCGTCGGGATGCTCACCCGATGGCGATCATGGTCGGCGCGGTCGGCGCGCTCTCGGCCTTCTATCACGACAGCACCAACGTCGATGATCCCGCCCAGCGGATGATCTCGGCCCACCGCCTGATCGCCAAGATGCCGACCATCGCAGCGCGCGCCTTCAAATATTCGCAAGGCCAGCCGTTCGTGCATCCGCGCAACGACCTCTCCTATGCGGAGAACTTCCTGCGCATGTGCTTCTCGGTCCCAGCCGAGGACTGGAAGCCGAACCCGGTGCTGACCAAGGCGATGGACCGGATCTTCATCCTCCACGCCGACCACGAGCAGAACGCCTCGACCTCGACCGTCCGCCTGGCCGGCTCGTCAGGCGCGAACCCGTTCGCCTGCATCGCCGCGGGCATCGCCTGCCTCTGGGGCCCCGCGCACGGCGGCGCCAACGAAGAGGCGCTCAACATGCTCAAGGAGATCGGCACCGTCGATCGCATCCCGGAGTACGTCCAAGGCGTGAAGGACCGCCGCTACCGGCTGATGGGATTCGGCCACCGGGTCTACAAGAACTACGATCCGCGCGCGAAGGTCATGCAGGCCACCTGCCATGAGGTTCTGGACGAAGTCGGCCACGGCGACGATCCGCTGCTGAAGGTGGCGATGGAACTGGAGCGCATCGCGCTGTCGGACGAATATTTCGTGGAGCGCAAGCTCTACCCGAACGTCGACTTCTACTCGGGCATCACCCTGCGCGCGCTGGGCTTCCCGCCGGAGATGTTCACGGTGCTGTTCGCCGTGGCCCGCACCGTTGGCTGGATCAGCCAGTGGAAGGAGATGATCGAGGACCCGGCCTACAAGATCGGCCGCCCGCGCCAGCTCTACACGGGCTCCGGCCCGCGCAGCTACGTCCCGGTCGACAAGCGCGGCTAAGCCCGCTTCAGAACGGCCAGCACGGCGTCAGCGGCGGCCTCGGACGGATCCGGCCCGCCGCGACCCATCTTGTCTAAGGCGGCGTACTGGGCCTCGATCTGCGCATGGCGCAGCGCCGGGTCGTCCAGCCTCAGCGCGACTTCCCGCGCCAGCGCGGGACCATTGCAATCGTTCTGCACCAGCTCAGGGGCCACGAAGGCCTGGGCGGCGATGTTGAAGAGCGTGATGTACTTCGTGCGGATCAGCAGCTTCAGCAGCGCGTGGGTCACCGGCCCCAGGCGATAGCCCACCACCATGGGAACGCCGGCAAGCGCCAGTTCCGTGGTCACCGTGCCGGAGCAGGCGAGCGCCACGGTCGCGGCCTTCATGGCGTCGAGCTTGCCCTGGTCGCCCTCGATCACATGAGCGCGGTGGCGCCAGCCGGCGAGGCGGGCCTTGACCGTCCCGGCCACGGTCGGGGCGGCCGGGACGACCACATGCAGCTCCGGCCGGGCGTCCTTCAGGCGCATCACCGCGTCCTCGAAGGCCGGCAAGACCCGCTCGATCTCACCTGGCCGGCTGCCCGGCAGGACGATCAGGATGGGATCTTGCGGTCCCGCAGCGATGCGCGCGCGCAGGCGGCCGGGGTCGGCGTGTGAGAAATCCAGGCTAAGCGCCGAGTTTCCCACGAATGTCACGGGCAGGCCCTGCGCCTCGAACCATGGCGCGTCGAAGGCGTGGATGGAGAGCAGGTGATCGACGGCGGCGGCGAGCGTCTTCGCCCGTCCGGGCCGGGTGGCCCAGACCTGGGGGCCCACATATTTAACCAGCGGCAGCTGGGGATCGAGGCGGCGCAGGCCTTGGGCGACACGTAGAGTGAAACCCCAGGAATCGATCAGGACGGCGATATCCGGCTTCTCGCGCGCCGCCAGGGCCATCGTATCCTTTACGCGCCGCACGATCCTCGGATACGCCAGCAGGCCCTCCAGCAGGCCGAGGATGGAGATGTCGGCGATGTCGAAGGGGCTTTGCACGCCCTCGGCGGCCATCCGCTCTCCGCCAACGCCGACGAAGCGCACGCCAGCGCCGAGGCGCCCCTTCAGCGCGCGCGCCAGGCCCGCCCCGCGGTCGTCGCCGGAGGCCTCCGCCGCCACCAACATGACGGTCAGCGGCGTCATCGGCCCTAGGGCTCCACGCCCAGGATGAAGACGCCGAGTTCGTCAGCCAGCGCGATCACCGCCTCGCGGTCGAGCACCACCAGCCCGCCGGCCTCGCCCACGATCCCGGCCAGGCCCGCGCGCGCCACCGCGTGCACCGTGGCGGGCCCGATGGTCGGCAGGTCGATGCGGGTCTCCTGGATAGGCTTGGGCGCCTTGGCCAGCACGCCCGCGCAGGCGCCCGGACGGCCGCGCAGGGCGGCGGGAAGGTCGGCCACCCGCCCGAGCATGGCGTCCGTGCCCTCCTGGGCCTCCACGGCGAGCACCAGGCCGCGGCAGACGACGGCGCCCTGCCCCACATCCAGCCGTCCGATCGCGCGGGCGACTTCCAGGGCGCGGTGGACATCGGCCATGCAATCTTCGCCCGGCGAGACCTTGCCGAGCACGCCGGCCGCCAGACTGAGATCATCCATCACCTCGGTCGCGCCCTCAATCAGGAAACCTTCCTTCTCGAACTCACCCAGCATCAGGCGCAGCAGGGCGTCGTCGCCCTTGCGCGCCGCGGCGATGGCCGCGGGCATGACGGCCAGACCGCGGAGGTCGGGGATCAGGGCGGAGAAATCAGGGCGGTCGACGCTGCCCACCAGGCAGACCGACTGGCAGCCCGCGCGTTTCAGCGCCTTGAAGCACTTGCCGAGCTCGGCGATGCCCACCTCAGCGCCGGCATAGGGCGCGAGCTCCGCACCCGCGAAGCCCTTCAGGCGGATCACGAACAGCGGCCGGCCGGAGCGGCGGCAGTGCTCAGCGATCTCGACAGGCAGCGTCCCGCCGCCGGCGATCAACCCCAGCTTCTTCATCAGACTTCGCGTTCGGGCAGGCAGAGGGGCCGGCTGGCGTCGGCGCGGATGAAATCGATGATCTCCATCACCGGGGCCGAGTCCCCGAAGGTCTCGGCGGTGTCATCGATCCGCTCCTGGAAGGTCCCCTCTTCGGCGAACAGCAGGCGGTAGGCGGACCGGAGCGCACTGATCGTCTCGCGGTTGAAGTCGCGGCGCTTCAGGCCCACCAGGTTCAGCCCCTCGAGGTGGGCGTGGTTGCCCCAAACCAGGCCGTAGGGGATGACGTCCTTGGTCACCGCCGCCAGGCCGCCGATGAAGGAATAGCGCCCTACACGGCAATACTGGTGCACGGCGGCAAGCCCGCTCACCATCACGAAATCCCCGATGCCGACGTGGCCGCCCAGGGTAGCGGAGTGGGCCAGGACCACATTGTCCCCCACTGTGCAGTCGTGGCCGACGTGGGAGGTCGCCATGAACATGCCGTCGTCGCCGACCGTGGTCACCCCGCCGGCCTGCACCGTGCCGATGTGCATGGTGACATGTTCCCAGATCCGGTTGCGGTCGCCGATGACCAGTTCGGTGGGTTCGCCCTTATAGCCGGTGTGGTGCGGCGGCCCGCCGAGGTTCGAGAAGTTGCGCACCATGCAGTCCTCGCCGATCCGCGTGTGGCCCTCGACCACCACGTGCGAGAGTAGTTGCGTCCGCGCACCGATCTTCACGTGCTCGCCGATGATCGAATAGGGGCCGATGCTGACCCCGTCGGCCAGTTCGGCGCCCTTGGCGACGATGGCCGTGGGATGGACCTCGACGCTCACTTGGTTTCCACCAGCATGGCCGCGAACTCTGCCTCGGCGGCGACCTTGTCGCTCACCAGCGCACGGCCGCGGAACTTGAAGAGGTCGCCTCGCGCCCGCAGCACCTCGACGTGCAGGCGGATCACATCGCCTGGCCGAACCGGGGTGCGGAAGCGGCAATTGTCCAGCGAGACGAAGAAGATGGTCTTGCCCTCGGTGTCCACGTCCAGGGACTTGGACATCAAGACCGCGCCGGTCTGGGCCAGGGCCTCGACGATCAGCACGCCCGGCATCACCGGATAGCCGGGGAAGTGGCCCTGGAAGAAGGGCTCGTTCACCGTCACGCATTTGATGCCGACGATGGATTCGTGCGGCTTGTACTCTTCCGCGCGGTCGACCAGCAGGAACGGATATCGGTGCGGGATCCTGGCCAGGACCTCGGTGATGTCGATCTCGCTGGGAGCCGCGTTCGCGGGCGCCTTGCGGCTCATTCGTCGCTCTCCTTGCGGTTCGCCATCCTGGCAAGCCAGGCGGTCTCCCGCATCCAGCGGCGGATCGGACGAGCCGGCATGCCGCCCCAGGTCTCGCCCGCCGGAATGTCCTTCATAACACCGGCGGCGGCGCCCACCCGGGCCCGGTCGCCGATGGTCACATGGTCGGCCACTCCGGCGCGACCGCCGAACTGCACGCCGTCGCCGATCACCACGCTGCCGGAAATGCCCGTGTGGGCCGCCATCACGCAATTGCGGCCGACGCGGACGTTGTGGGCGATCTGCACCTGATTGTCGATCTTGGTGTTCTCGCCGATCGAGGTGTCGTCGAAGGCCCCGCGATCGACGCAGGCGTTGGCGCCGATCGAGACCCCGTCCTGCAGGATAACCCGGCCGAGTTGCGGGATGTCGATCAGGCCTCCCGGCCCCACCGTGGCGCCGAACCCGGGCTCACCGATCGACGTCCCGGCCAGGATTCGCACACGGTCGCCGATCAGGGCGAAACCGATGGTGACGTTCGAGGAGATATCGCAGTCGCGCCCAATGGCCACGCCGGGGCCGATCACCGTATTGGCGCCGATTCGGGTGCCGCGCCCGATCTGGGCGCCCGCGCCGATCACGACGCCAGGCCCCATCACCACGCCCGGCTCCAGCTCGGCGTCCGCCGAGACCGCCTTGTCGCCGATCGCCAGGCGCGGACGGTGCAGACGCTCCGCCGCCTTCGCGTAGGCGGCCTGCGGCTGCTCGGTGATCAAGGCCGCGCAGGTCGCGGGCAAGGCTCCGGCGTCGGCCGCCCGCACGAAGCAGGCCGCCGCCTGGGTCTCGCGCACCTGGGGCAGGTACTTGCGATCGGTGACGAAGGTGACCGTATCGGCCTGCGCACGGTGCAGCACCGCCACGGCGCGCACGACACGCGCCGCCGCGGCCTGGTCGGCGAGTTCGGCGTCGGCCAGGGTTGCGAGTTCGCCTAGGGCGACCGGGCCCAGGGCCTCGAAGAAGCGCGGATCAGGCATGGGTGGCCTTCCCGGCTCTATCCGCGACCGTGCCTATTTCTTGGCGGGCGGCGTCGTGGTGATCGGAGGCGCCGCGGGGGTCGGACGGCTCACCTGCGGCGCGCCGCTCGGCTGGTCGAGGCGTTCGCGATCGAAGGCGAACTGGGTGATCTTGGCGTTCAGCGCCGTCACCACCTGCGGGGTGACATCCATCGCCGGGTTGGCGATGACGATGGCGGTGCGCTGCAGCAGCAGCGAGCAGGCGCGCTGCTGATAGACCTGGCGGAGCAGCGGCTCCATCTCCTGGCCGATGCGGCCCACGGCCTTCTGTTCGGTCGCCTGGACTTCGCGGTCCCTCAGCTGCGCCTTGCGTTGCAGGGCGTTGGCGCGGACCTGCAGGGCGGCCGCCTGCTGCTCGAGCGCGTTCTGGTCGAGCGTGGCGCGGCGGGCGTCGAGCGCCTTGGCGTCATTGTCGATGGCGGTCTTTTCGCCGTTCAGTTCGGCGTTCACCTGGGCGACGATCTGCTGGATGCGGCTGTCGACGTACTTGCCGACCGTCGAGGCGCCAATGGCGTTCTCGATGGAGACGACGCAGACGCCCGGCAGGGCGGGACCATGAGTCACGGCCGGGGCCGCCGGGGCGGCGGCCTGGGCGAACGCGCCGCCGGCGGCGGTCAGTGCGACAGTTGCGGCGCAGACGCCCGTGACGAAGGGTTTGAAAGTCATGAGATGCCTAGAAGTTTGTGGTGGTTGAGAACCGGAAAGTCTCGGTTTTATCGTAGGTTTCCTTGGCCAGGACCTTGCTGAAGTCGAAGCGGATCGGACCCATGGGCGACTTCCAGAAAACGCTCAGGCCGGCAGATGCGCGCAGGCCGAGGTTGTCCTTGATCAGCGGGTCGCTGGTCCCCGGCGGGCAGGCCAAGGCCGCGGCCGCATCGAACGGGACGGCCGGGCAAAGCTTGTCGAACTTGTCCAGCTTGCCGAGCGTGCCGACGTCGCTGAAGAGCGCGGCCTTGATGCCGTATTGCTCGGGCAGGAAGGTCGGCACCGTCAGCTCGACCGAGCCGATGGCGTAGGCCTTGCCGCCCAGCGAGTAGTTCTGGCCGCCGTTCAGATCGCGCGGACCGATGCCGGCGATCTCGAAGCCGCGGAAGTTGTCGCCGCCCTTGTAGAAGCGGTCGTTGATCCGCACGTGGTCGCCGCTCCAGCCGCCGACGTAGCCGGCCGAGCCGGTGACCGACAGGATGAAGCTCTTGGTGAAGCCGTGGTACCAGCCGGCGTCGCCCTCGGTCCGGATGTATTTCACGTCGCCGCCGACGCCCGCGAAGTCCTGGTTGATCTCGGCGAAGAAGCCGCGCGTGGCCTGGATCGGGTCGTTACGGCGGTCGAGGCGGTAGCCGTAGCCCACCAGCGAGGTGAGGAACTGGCCGCGCTGGGCGCAGAGCGAGGGCGAGACCAGCAGGTTCGCCGGATCGCAGAACGTCGGATCGACGTCCACCTCATCCTGCCGCAGCGTATAGCGGGCCGAGCCGCGCGAATTCAGGCTGAGCGGGAAATTCAGCCGCAGCCCCGCGCCGACGGTCACGGTCTTGTAGGCCGAGAAGTCGGTGAGGTCGTATTTGTAGTAGTAGGCGTCGAGGCCGGCGAGCAGGTCGCGGCCGAGGAAGCGCGGCTCGGAGAAGCCCAGGTCGAGCTGCTGGCGCAGCGAGCCCACCGACACCCGGGCGCGGACGTTCTCGCCACGGCCGCGGAAATTGCGCTCCGTGATGCCCAGGTCGATGACCAGCTGGTCCACCGACGAATAGCCGGCGCTGAACGACAGCTCGCCTGTGGGCTGTTCCTCGACCTTCACCTGCAGGCCGGTGCGGTCGGGCGCGGAGCCCGGGATCTCGGTGATGTCGACGTCCTTGAAGAAGCCGAGCCCGCGGATCTGGTTCTTGGAGCGGTCGACCAGCACGCGGTTGTAGGCGTCGCCCTCGGCGACGTTCATCTCGCGGCGGATCACGTAGTCGAGGGTGCGGGTGTTGCCCACCACGTCGATGCGGTCGACATAGACGCGCGGGCCCTCGCGGACTTGGAAGACCACGTCGACGACGCCCTTCTCGCGATTGGCCACATAGCGCGGGCGGACGTCTACGAAGGCGAAGCCCGCGGCGCCGGCCGCGAAGGTGAGTGCGTCGGTCGCCTGCTCGATCTTCTCGTCTTCGTAGAGTTGGCCGGAGCGGAACGGGACCAGGGCTTCGAGAACGTTCTTGTCGAGCCTCTGCAACTCGGTCTCGACGCTGATCTTGCCGAACCTGTACTCGGGACCTTCGTCGATCGTGTAGGTGACCACGAAGCCGTTCTTGTCGGGCGACAGTTCCGCCACGGCCGAGGCAACCCGGAAGTCGTAGAAGCCGCGGTTGCGATAGTACTTCCGCAGCTGCTCCTTGTCGTACTCGAGCCGATCGGGGTCGTAGTTGGCGTTGCTCGAGAAGAATTTGTACCAGTGGGTCTGCTCGGTCACGACCACGTCGCGCAGGTCGTTGTCCGAGAAGGCCTTGTTGCCCAGGAAGTTGACCCGGAGCACGCCGCTCTTCGGGCCCTCGTCGATCTTGAAGATCAGGTCGACGCGCTTTTGCGGCAGCTCGATGATCTGCGGCGTGACGGTGGCCGAGATGCGGCCCGAACGCCGGTAGAGCTCGACGATCCGGCCCACGTCGGACTGTGCCTTGGCGCGGGTGAAGATGCCGCGCGGACGCACGGTGACCTCGTCGCGTAGCTTGTCTTCCTTCAGGCCCGAGTTCCCTTCGAAGATCACCCGGTTGATGATCGGGTTCTCGACGACGGTGACGATCAGATCGCCATTATTGAAGGCGATCGTCTCGTCAGAGAACAACTCGGTACGCGCCAGGGTCTTCAGCGCCATGTCGATCTTCGCCGGATCGACCCGCTCGCCCTGCGAGATCGGCAGGTAGGAAATCACGGTCGCAGGCTCGACGCGCTCGTTACCCCTCACCAGGATACGCTGCACGATCCCGGTCTGGCCGGCGTCGGGGTTGACCGGCGCGGCAGGCGCGGCCGCGGGAGCCGGTGGATCGATCGATAGCGGCGCAGCGGGCGCCGGACGCGCGGTCGCCTGGGCGGCCTGGGCCATCGCCAGGCCAGGGGCTACGAGCGCGGTTGTGCCCAGGAGAACGGCAAAGCCGGTAGCTAGCGCAGCGCTGCGGGCGCGGTGTCTGTGCATCGAATCAGCCGTTTAGGAAAAACCGGGGACTAGGAGAATAGCCCGCCGATGAAATTGAACACACGCAGGCGCTGCAGATCGTTCCAAGTCGCGAACAACATCAATCCGAGAACCAGCGCAAGGCCTACGCGATACCCTGCCGCCTGAACCTTGGCAGCAAGTGGGCGTCGGGCCACGGCTTCGTACGCATAGAACAGCAAGTGTCCCCCATCCAACACAGGCACCGGCAGGAGGTTTAGGAAGCCGATTCCCACCGAGATGTTCGCTACCAGCTCGAAAAGAGTGATCACGGCGTTGAGCGCCAGGGTCTTGCCGTCGCCTGACGCCGCGGCGGTCTGTTTGGCGATATCACCGGAGAGCTGGGCCATGCCGAGCGGACCGGAGAGCTGCTCGGCGGTCTCGCGCCCGACGATCAGCCGGCCGAGATACTGCACGGTGGTGCGCACCACATCGAAGGTGCGGTCCACGCCGCCGACCACGGCTTCAAGCGGGCCGTAGCGCTTGATCTTCAGGTCGCCAGCCTTCTGCTGGTAGCCGATGCCGAGGATGCCCAGGTGCTGCTTGTGGCCCAGCCGGTCGACGATCTCGCCGCGCTGCGGCGTCGCGGTCAGCGCCACCTCGCGCCCGTCGCGGTCGACGACGAACGGGATGGCCGTCCCGGATTTCAGGAAGACGATGCTCTGCAGGGTCGCGAAGCTGTCGATCTTGCGGCCGTCGGCCCGAATCACGACGTCGCCGGGCTGGAAGCCGCCCGCGGCCGCCGGACTGCCGGCCTTGACCGTGTCGACCCGCGCCGGCGACAGCGGTTCGCCCAAGGTGAACAGCAGGACGGCGAAGACCACGATCGCCAGGAGGAAGTTGGAGACCGGCCCCGCGGCGGTGATGAAGGCGCGCTGCCACAGCGGCTTGAAATGGAAGTACCTGCCGAGCGCGGCCTCCCCTTCCCGCGCAATCAGGTCGCGGCGCATGGCCTGCAGATCGTTGTGGTCGGGGACGCTCGCGGCGTTCTCGTCGCCGGCGAAGCGCACGAAGCCGCCAACCGGCATCCAGCCGATCCGCCACTCGACGCCCGACTTGTCATGCCAGTGGGCGATCGCCTTGCCGAAGCCGATGGAGAACTGGTCGATCTTGGTCCCGACCGCCTTGGCAGCCAGGAAATGTCCGAGCTCGTGCACCGTCACCACGATCCCCAGCACCAGCAGGAAGGGGATTACGTAGAGGGCGGTGTTTTGCAGGAAGCCAAGCATCGGACGAATTTATCTCCTACGCCTGGGCCATAAGGCCGTTCACGACCTCATCCGCCACGTGGCGAGCCGTCGCATCGGTCGCCCGCGCGCCTTCCACGGGGTCGCTGTCGCCCCGCGCCAGCAGGTTTTTCCGGTCCATCCGGGCAAGGGTTTCGGCCACCGTGGTCGCAATGTCCAGAAAACCGATCCGGCGATCGAGGAAAGCCTGCACCGCCACTTCGTCGGCGGCGTTCATCACCGTGGGCGCCGCCCCGCCCGCGACGAGCGCATCCTTGGCGATCTGCAGCGCCGGAAACCGTTCGAGATCGGGGTCCTCGAAGGTCAGCGGTCCCATACGGGCGAGGTCCAGCTTCTGCGCCGGCCAGGGCAGCCGGTCGGGCCAGGCGAAGGCGCAGGCGATCGGCGCCTTCATGTCGGGCGGGCCGAGCTGGGCCAGCGTCGAGCCGTCGGCATATTCCACCAGGCTGTGGATGATCGACTGCGGATGGATCAAGACGTCGACGCGCTCCGGCGGCATGGCGAACAGGTAGGCGGCCTCGATCACCTCCAGGCCCTTGTTCATCATGGTGGCCGAATCGATCGAAATCTTGACCCCCATGCTCCACTTGGGGTGCGCCCTCGCCTGCTCCGGCGTGGCGCGGGCCATCTGGGCGCGGCTCCAGCCCATGAACGGCCCCCCGGAAGCCGTCAGGATCAGCCGCGAGACGTGCTGGGCGTTGGCGGGCGAAAACACCTGGAAGATCGCCGAATGCTCGGAGTCCACCGGGATCACCACCCCGCCTGCCAGCTTGGCGGTGCGCAGCAGCGCCGGCCCCGCGCAGATCAGGCTTTCCTTGTTCGCCAGCGCCACGATCGCCCCCGACCGCGCGGCGGCCAGGGTGGGCGCGAGGCCCGCGAAGCCGACGATGGCCGACATCACCCACTGGGCGTCCATGGCGGCGGCCTCGACCACGGCTGACGCGCCGGCCGCGGTTGCGATACCTGCGCCCGCCAGCGCGGCGCGTAGCCTGGGCAGCGCCGTCTCGTCCTGGATCACCGCCAGCTTTGGGCGCCAGCGCAGGGCCTGCTCGACCAGCAACTCGACATTGCGCCCGGCGGCCAGGGCGACCATCTCGACCTCGACGCCGGCCTTTTCAAAAAGATCCAGCGTCGAAACGCCCACCGATCCGGTGGAGCCCAGCACGCTGACCTTACGCGGCAGATTCAATGGCCCCATCCGAGGTGATTGGCGAGCCGGGCTATGGCCATGACGACCACGGCGAACATCAGGCCGTCCACGCGGTCCAGCAGGCCGCCATGACCCGGGATGATATCCCCAGAATCCTTAACGCCGAAGCGGCGCTTCAGGGCCGATTCCCAGAGGTCGCCGGCCATGGTGGCCAGGCCCACGGTCAGGCCGATCAGCGCGGCCGCGCCCATGTTGAGCTGGAACGCCGGCATGAAGGCGCGCGGAATGTCGATGTCGAGCTTGAAGGGCGTGGCCACCAGCACGCCCACCAGGCTGGCGCACGCCAGGCCGCCAATGAAGCCGGACCAGGTCTTGTTGGGCGAGAAGCGCGGCCACAGCTTCGGGCCCTTCATGACGCTGCCCACCGCAAAGGCGCCGATGTCGGCCGACCAGGTGACCAGGAGGAGCATCAGCGTCCACCACTCGCCCTGGTTGGTCGAACGCAGCCAGATCAGGCAGATGCCCGCCGGCGCGATGTAGAGGACGCCGTAGGCGGCGTCCGCAGGCCGCTCCGCGATGCCCCGGGCCACGAGGGCGGCGGCCAGAGCCCCGATCAACATGGCGCCCCAGGCCCATTCGAACTTGTTCTGGTAGGCGAGGAAGACGCAGATCAGCACCGCGGCCGTCACCGCCGCCGCCAGGCGGATCGGCGCACGCGGCGCGCTCATGCCGCCCCACTCGATCGCCAGCATGGCCACGCTGACCGAGACGAGAACGAGGTAGGGCCAGTGCAGGTCGATGAAGACCGCCGTCACGACGGCCGGGATCAGCACCGCCGCCGAGGCGGTCCGGAGCCCCAGGTTGGTCCAGTTGAAGCTCTTAGCCTGCGGCAAGGACGTCATCGGCCACGACCGCACCGTAGCGGCGCTCCCGCCCGGCAAACGCGGCGAGCGCGGCCTTCAGGTGCTCGGCGCCGTAGTCTGGCCAAAGCACGTCCTGGAAGATCAGCTCGGCGTAGGCCGCTTCCCACAGGAGAAAGTTGGAGAGCCGCTGCTCGCCCGAGGGTCGGATGATCACATCGGGCGCCGGCGAATCGGCGGTGGCCAGACGAGCCGCGAAGGCCTGCTGGTCGAGATCGGAGGGCTGGGCGCGGCCGGCCGCCACGTCTTCGGCGAAGCGGCGCGCGGCCTGCACGAGGTCGGCCTGGCCGCCGTAGTTGAAGGCGATGTTCAGATGGAAGGCGTCGTTGTGGGCGGTGCGCGCCTGGGCGTCCTCGATCATCCTGACCAGCTCGCGCGACAGGCCCTCGCGGTTGCCGATCACCCGGACCCGGACGCCCTCGCGCTCCAGCCGGCCGATGTCGCTCTCGAAGTAGCGCTGCGGCAGGGCCATGAGCTCGGCGACCTCCGCGGCCGGCCGGCTCCAGTTCTCCGTGGAGAAGCCGAACACCGTCAGCCAGCGGATGTTGAGCTTGGGCGCGGCCGAGACCGTGCGCTTCAGCGCCTCGACGCCGGCCCGGTGGCCCAGCGAGCGCGGCAGGCTCCGCTGTTTGGCCCAGCGGCCGTTGCCATCCATGACGACCGCCACATGCAAAGGCGGCCCACCGTCCGCGCCTTCGCCGGGCGCGCCGAGCGGCGGCTTATTCTCATGGGCGGCCATAGGCTTAGTCGGTCCTTCCGAACAGGGCGGCGCGCGGGATCAAACGTGCATGATCTCTTGTTCTTTGGTTTTCAAGGCTTCGTCCACGCGCCGGATCGCCTCATCGGTCAGCTTCTGGACGTCCGCCTCCATGCGTTTGTGTTCGTCCTGGTTGATGGCGCCGTCCTTCTCCGCCTTCTTCAGGTCGTCGTTGGCGTCACGGCGGACGTTGCGCACGGCCACCTTCTGCTGTTCGGCGTACTTGCCGGCGACCTTGGCCAGGTCCTTGCGGCGGTCCTCGGTGAGCGGCGGGATCGGGATACGCAGGCTCTGGCCGTCGACCACGGGGTTGAGGCCAAGGTTCGACGAGCGGATGGCCTTTTCCACCGAGACCACCATGCTCTTGTCCCAGACGTTGACGGTGATCATCCTGGGCTCCGGCACCGAGATCGCCGCCACCTGGTTGATCGGCATGGTCGAGCCATAGGCCTCGACATTGATCTGATCGAGCAGGCTCGCCGAGGCGCGGCCGGTCCGCAGGCTTGCGAACTCCTCCTTCAGCGCGGCGACCGCCTTGTCCATGCGATCCCCGTATTTCGACAGCACCGGTTTTTCCGCGGTCGCCATGATGTTTGCTCCCCTAGTCCTGGGCCCGGACGCTCAGGCGATGGTCGTGTAGACGCCGTCGCCGCACAGCACCTTCAGCAGGTTGCCCCGCTCGCGGATGGAGAACACCACGATCGGGATATGGTTGTCGCGCATCAGGCTCACGGCGGAGGTGTCCATGACGCGCAGGTCCTTCGAGAGGACCTCCTTGTAGGTCAGGGTGTCGTAGCGCTTGGCGTCCGGATCCTTCTTCGGATCGGCGGTGTAGACCCCGTCGACGCTGGTGCCCTTGAAGAGCGCATCGCAGCCCATTTCGGCGGCGCGCAGGGCGGCCGGCGTATCGGTTGTGAAGAACGGCGCGCCGAGGCCGGCGGCGAAGATCACCACCCTGCCCTTTTCCAGGTGCCTGAGCGCGCGGCGGCGGATGTAGGGCTCGCAGACCGCTTCCATCGGGATGGCCGACTGCACGCGTGTGTAGACGCCGACCTTCTCCAGCGTGGCCTGCAGCGCCAGCGCGTTCATCACGGTCGCCAGCATGCCCATGTAGTCGGCGCTGGCCCGTTCCATCCCCGCCTCGGCCAGGGCCGCGCCGCGGAAGATGTTGCCGCCGCCCACAACGACACAGACCTGGACGCCGGCGTTGACCACATGGGCGATCTCTTCGGCCACCGCCTGCAGGGTCTTGGGATCGATGCCGAAACCCTCGCCGCCGACGCCCGCTTCCCCCGAAAGCTTCAGGAGGATGCGTTTGTAGCGGGGCTGGCCGTCAGGCATGGGGAATCCCTATCTCGAAGCGAACATAAACCAAGGGCGCGGCGCGTCGATACGCGCCGCGCCCTTGGGGCAGATTCTAGTCCAGGTCGGCTCAGCTCTTGCCGGTCATCGAGGCGACCTCGGCGGCGAAGTCCGGACCCTCAGCGCCCTTGTCGACGCCGTCGCCCAGCGCAAAGCGCACGAAGCCCTTCACTGAGACCGGCGAGCCAAGCTCCTTGGCGGTGTCGGCCACCAGCTGCTCGATGGTCTGGTCCGGGTTCATCACGAAGGGCTGTTTCAGGAGCACGACCTCTTCCTGCCACTTGCGGATCCGGCCTTCGATCATCTTTTCGACGACGGCCACGGGCTTGCCCGATTCCAGCGCCTGGTCGGTGAGGAACTGTTTTTCCTTCTCGACGGCGGCGGGATCGAGGTCATCGGTCGAGAGCGCCAGCGGCGGGGTCGGCGTGCCGGCCACGTGCAGGGCGATCTTGCGGCCCACGTCCTTCAGCACGGCCGGATCGCCGGCGCCTTCCAGCGCCACGAGCACGCCGAGCTTGCCCACGCCATCGCCCTGGGCGTTGTGCAGGTACAGGGCGACCGCGCCCTGGCTCACCGAGAGGCGGGCCGAACGGCGCAGGCGCATGTTCTCGCCGATGGTCGCTATCAGGTGGGTGACCACGTCGCCGACGACCTCGCCCTTGGCGGTCTTGGCCGCGGCGACGGCGTCGACGCCGTCCACGGTCAGGGCCACGGTCGCGATGTCGCGCGCGACGCCTTGGAAGATGTCGTTCTTGGCGACGAAGTCGGTCTCGGCGTTCAGCTCGATCAGCGCGCCGGTCCTGCCGTCGTCGCTCAGCTTGCCGGCCACCAGGCCTTCGGCGGCGGCGCGGTCAGCCTTCTTGGCGGCCTTCGAGAGGCCCTTGGCGCGCAGCCAGTCGATCGAGGCGGCGATGTCGCCGTTGTTTTCCGTCAAGGCGCGCTTGCAGTCCATCATGCCAACGCCAGATTTCTCGCGCAGCTCCTTGACCAGCGCAGCGGTGATCTCCGCCATGGTCAGCTCCTTCAGATCTTGAGTTCCAGCGAACCCGTCAGGGTTCGCCGCAAGGGGTATCGGTTCGGCGACGGGCGTATGACGCCCTTAGCCGGCCTGTTCTTCGCTCGGCTGCTCGGCGGCCGCCTCGGCTTCAGCGGCAGGCGCTTCAGCTTCGACCGCGGGCTCTTCAGCCGCCGCTTCCGCGGGGGCTGAAGAGCCGGTCATCTCGGCTTCGAGGGCCGCGGCTTCCGGCGCGGTGACTTCGGGTTCAGGGGCAGGCGCGGCCTTGGCCTTCGGTTCGCGGGCCAAAGTGGGCTCCATCGGAGCTTCCGAGGCGCCCAGGTCCACGCCCGCGGCCGACTGGCCGGCGGCCAGGCCGTCGAGGATCGAGTCGGCCATCAGGTCGCAGTAGAGCTGGATGGCGCGCGCGGCGTCGTCGTTGCCGGGGATCGGGAAGGTGATGCCGTCCGGGTTGCAGTTGGTGTCCAGGATCGCGATCACCGGGATGTTGAGCTTGCGCGCTTCCTGGATGGCGATGGCTTCCTTGTTGGTGTCGATCACGAACATCAGGTCGGGGATGCCGCCCATGTCCTTGATGCCGCCCAGGGAAAGCTCGAGCTTGTCGCGCTCGCGGTTGAGCTGCAGCAGTTCCTTCTTGGTGCGGCCGCTTTCGCCTTCCAGCAGGCCTTCCAGTTCGCGCAGGCGCGCGATGGAGCCCGAGACGGTGCGCCAGTTGGTGAGCGTGCCGCCCAGCCAGCGGTGGTTCACGTAGTACTGGGCGCAGCGGCGCGCGGCCGTGGCGATCGGCTCGGAGGCCTGGCGCTTGGTGCCGACGAACAGGATCCGGCCGCCGGACGCGGCGACTTCACGCACCTTCACCAGGGCCTGGTGCAGGAGCGGGATCGACTGCGAGAGGTCGATGATATGGATGTTCGAGCGCGCGCCGAAGATGAACTTTTCCATCTTCGGGTTCCAGCGGTGGGTCTGGTGGCCGAAGTGGGCGCCGGCTTCAAGCAGCTGGCGCATGGAGAAATCGGGAAGAGCCATTGTCTTCTTTAGTCCTTTATCCGGTTGAACCTCCGCAGACACCCTCCCGAGGGAGGACCGGAATGGAAGCGGCGGGATGTCTCCCCGCGCGTCGCCAAACGCCTGCGTGTGGATTTGAGCGCCGGACTTAAGCGGTTGAGCCGAAAAAATCAACCGGCCCATCGGGATGCACCGAAAATGGGGCTTGAAGCTCTGCCGCAAGGATGTACGGTGGCCTGGAACAATAAGGGAACACCGAATGCGATCGCTGTTGCTGCTGAGCCTCGCCGGCTCTCTCGCCCTGGCCGCCGGAGCGGTTCACGCCCAGTCCGGGTACGGGACCTTCGCCCCGCACAAGTCGCCGCCGCCAAAGATCGGGGGTGGGGACTTCGCGCCCCTGCCTGGGTCCGCACCCTACAAGCCGCATGCCGCGCCCGCCGCGCCGAAGGCCCCCGGCAACACCGACGGCGGCGAGGCCTTCAAGCCTTACGAGCCGTACAAGCCCACGTCGATCTATTCGCCGCCGAAGCCCGCCAAGCCGAAGGGCCTCTACGACCGCTAGAGGTCCTCGACGAAGACCACGCCGGGCGCGCTCTTGATGGCGCCGCGCACGGCGTTGCTGAGGGTGAAGCGGCCGGGCAGCTTCACCTCCACCTCGCGGCCGTCGCCGACGCCGGCGATCAGCACGATCTCGCCACCGCGGGCATTGCCCTCCAGGCGCGCCTTCAGCGCCTCGATCTCGGCGCTGCGCGGCGCCAGGTGCACCCGCAGGCCCGCGACCACGTTCTCGAGCGCCTTCTCGATCGGCTCGGCGCTGTCGCCGAAGAAACGGACCTCGCCGTCCTTGGCCTTGGCGCGGACCCGGATGGCCACGGCCTTGCCGGGCTCCAGCGCGTCGCGGCAGGTGCGCAGGGCCTCCGGCGGGAACAGCACCTCATATTCGCCGGTGGGATCGGAGAGGGTCACGAAGGCGAACTTCTCGCCGGTGCGGCCGGGCTTCTCCTGTTTGCGACGCACGACGCCGGCCATGCGCAGGGCCTCGGCGCCGGCTTCCGCCTTGGCGATGGCGTCGGTGAGCAGGTCGGTGCGCTTGCGCCGCAGCGCCTCGACCATGTCGTCCAGCGGATGGCCGGAAAGGTAGAAGCCGACGGCCGCCAGTTCTTCGTCCAGCCGCTCAGTTGGGGTCCAAGGATCGCGACGCGGCATGCGCTTCTCGACGGCGTTTCGCGCATCCGCTTTGTTTGCCGAGAAGAAATCGGGCTGATCAGAGGTTTCCCTCGCGCTCACCCCTTGCCCGTGGCCGACCAAGAAATCTGCCGCTTCGACTAGCTGCGCCCGATTTGCGTGAAGAGCGTCAAACGCCCCGGCGCGCGCCAAGGTCTCGAAGGTCCGCTTGTTCACCTGGCGCGGATCGACCCGTTCCACGAAGTCGTACACATCGGTGAACGGACCCCCGTCGCGACGGACCTGGACGACGTGTTCCATGGCCTGGAGGCCAACATTGCGAATGGCGCCCAAGGCGTAGAGCACCTCACCGCCCTCGACCTCAAAGTCAGCGCCCGAACGGTTCACATCTGGTGCGGAGATCTTCACGCCCTGGCGCTTGGCGTCCTGGTAGAAGACCGCCAGCTTGTCGGTGTTGGAGATGTCGAGGCTCATGGAGGCCGCGTAGAACTCGACCGGCGTATTGGCCTTCAGCCAGGCGGTCTGGTAGGCGATCAGCGCATAGGGCGCGGCGTGGGACTTGTTGAACCCGTAGCCGGAGAACTTCTCCATCAGGCCGAAGAGGGTGTCGGCCAGGCCCTTCTCCACCCCGCGCTCGGCGGCGCCGGAGGCGAAACGGGCCCGCTGCTGGTCCATCTCCTCCTTCTTCTTCTTGCCCATGGCGCGGCGCAGCAGGTCGGCCTCGCCCAGCGAATAGCCCGCCATGGTCCGGGCGATCTGCATCACCTGTTCCTGGTAGACGATCACGCCATAGGTGGGGGTCAGCACCTGCTCGAGCAGCGGGTGATAGAAGTTGAGCGGCTTGCGGCCCATCTTGACGTCGACGTACTCCGGAATGGAGTCCATCGGGCCCGGCCGGTAGAGCGAGATCAGCGCCGTGCACTCTTCCAGCGAGGTGGGGCGGAGCTGGCGCAGGGTGTCGCGCATGCCCTGGCCTTCCATCTGGAACACCCCGACGGTCTGGCCTGACGCCATGATCTCGTAGGCCGGCGCGTCATCGAGCGGCAGGCCCTCCAGCGGGAAGGCCGCACCGCGCTTTTCCAGCTGTTTCATGGCGCGGCGGATGACGGTGAGCGTCTTCAGGCCCAGGAAGTCGAACTTCACCAGGCCGGCGCTTTCGACCCATTTCATGTTGAACTGGGTGGCGGGGAGTTCCGAGCGCGGATCGCGGTAGAGCGGCGAAAGCTGGGTCAGCGGCCGGTCGGAGATGACCACGCCGGCGGCGTGGGTCGAGGCGTTGCGGTAGAGGCCCTCGAGCTGCAGGGCGATATCCAGCAGGCGCGCCACCGCCTCGTCCTCGTCGCGCGCCTGGCGCAGGCGCGGCTCGATCTCGATGGCCTTGGCCAGCGTCACCGGATTGGCGGGATTGGCCGGCACCATCTTGGCCAGGCGGTCCACCTGGCCCAGCGGCAGCTGCAGCACGCGGCCCACGTCACGCAGGACGGCCCGGGCCTGCAGGGTGCCGAAGGTGATGATCTGGGCCACCCGGTCGCGGCCATAGCGCTGCTGGACGTAGGTGATCACCTCGTCGCGGCGCTCCTGGCAGAAGTCGATGTCGAAGTCGGGCATCGAGACCCGCTCGGGGTTCAGGAACCGCTCGAAGATCAGGCCGTAGCGCAGGGGATCGAGACCGGTGATCAAGAGCACCCAGGCGGTCAGCGAACCGGCGCCGGAGCCCCGCCCCGGCCCCACCGGGATATCGTGCGCCACCGCCCACTTCATGAAGTCGGAGACGATCAGGAAGTAGCCCGCGAAGCCCATCTGGATGATGACGCCAAGCTCGCGCTCCAGCCTGGCCTCGTAGTCGGCGGCTTCGAAGGCCGTCGCCTGGCCGGCGGCGATTCGGGCCTTCAGCCCCTCGCGCGCCTGGAAGGTCAGCTCCTCGGCTTCGGTGCGGCCTTCGCTGGTCGGGAAGCGCGGCAGGATCGGATCGCGCTTGGCGACCATGAAGGCGCAGCGCCGGGCGATATCGAGGGTGTTGTCGCAGGCCTCTGGCAGGTCCGCGAAGAGCGCGCGCATCTCGGCCGCCGGCTTGAACCAGTGCTGGTCGGTGACCTGGCGGCGCTCGTCCTGGCCCACGAAGGCGCCGTCGGCGATGCAGAGCAGCGCGTCGTGGGCCTGATGCATGGCGGCGGCTTTGAAATAGACGTCGTTGGTGGCGACCAGCGGCACGTCCTGCTCGTAGGCGAAGGCCACCAGCTCCGGCTCGGCCGCCGCCTCGCCGGCGAGGCCATGGCGCTGCAGCTCGACATAGAAGCGGTCGGCGAACGCCGCCTGCATCTGCGCCAGCACCGCGCGGCCTTCCTTGGCCTTGCCGTGGACGAACAGCGGATCGGCCGGCCCGTCCGGGCCCCCGGAGAGCAGGATCAGGCCCTCGGAATGCTCACAGACCTTGGCCCAGGAGACATGCGGCTCCTCGGTCGCGTCGATCTCCAGATAGGCGGCGGAGGAGAGCTCGGCGAGGTTGAGGTAGCCCTGCTCGCTCTGCGCCAGCAGCACCACGGTCGGGGTCTTGGCCCAGCGCACGGACGGCGGCTCGCCGATGCCGGTCACCGGCAGGGCGCAGCCGACGATCGGCTGCACGCCCGCGCCCTTGGTGACGACGGAGAATTCCAGCGCGCCGAAGAGGTTCGCCCGGTCGGTCAGGGCCACGGCCGGCATGCCGGCGGCCTGCGCCATCGTGCCGATCACATCGGCCTTGATGGCGCCTTCGAGCAGCGAATAGGCGGAGCGGACCCTCAGGTGGACGAAGCCTTCGCTTGCCTCGCTCACCCCTGCCGCCTCCCCCATCCTCATCGGGTCAGCCCACGAAGCCGACCACGGTGCACATCAGCCAGACAAAGCTCGCCACCGACGCAAAGGCCAGTGATTCTCGGGCCAGACGAACCATGTGCCGCATCCTCCTGTGGGCGTCCTTGTGGACAACCGGTGTGTCGTTCTGTTTTCGTTCTTATTCTCCTTTTGTTCTCATCGTCAAGCCCGTTATCTTCCAGGCGCCTAACGCAACGCCCGGCTGAGGGTGAAACCCGCCGCGACTCCGCCGCCGGCGCGATTGAGGCCGCGCACGAGGTAGAGGTCGAGCTGGTCGCGGCGCCCCAGGCGTCGGCTGATCGAGACCGCGAGGCTGCCGGCGTTCGGCCAGTTCGCGCCGTTGCTGATCCGGTAGTCCAGCGCGGCGGCCATGGAGAGCCGATCGGCCGCGTAGCCGATGTCGGCCTGCAACACGGACCCGCCCAGCTCGTCATCGCCGACGGCCAGCCCGTACCGCAGCGGGCCTGGGGTCGGCGCCCATTGCACCTCGAATGGCGCAGCGGAGGCCGCGCCCTCGAAGCCGCCGGGCTTGCGGAGATCGAGCGGGGCGCAGGTCCCCAGGATCGCGGCGATCAGCAAGGCGCTCATGCGGGGTCTCTCCAGGCAGCTCCAGCTGCAGGAAAGACGCGCGGCGGGCCGGACCTATTCCCGGGCGGGTCTCCAGCCGGCGGCGATCAGGGCCCGCTCTGCGGCAGGCTCCAGCGGGTCGCCAGGCCGCAGGGCGTCGATGGCGGCGGTCACGGCAGGCGGTTCGTCGCCAGACGCCTGGGTGAAGCCGCCCGCGGGTTTCGCGATCGGCGCCAGCACGACCAGCCGCCAGGCGCCGTCGCTGCGGCAGGCCGCGCCTTCGTAGGCCGCCGAGCCCCTCACCGCCCGGAACGCCCGGCAGCGCCGGCCGTCGGCGGCCACGACGGTGTAAAGCGGCTGGACCTTGGTCATCACCGTGCCGCTGGAGGCCCCACTGGCGGTATCGTCGAGCGCCATCCGCAGGGCTCCGCCCAGCGGCGCCTCCGGCTGAAGATGGCCCAGGCCGTCACCGCGCCCGAGCAGGGTGACGCCGAGCGCGACCACGACAACGGCGACGCCCGCGGCCAGCGCCTGGAAGGTCATTCGACGGGTTGCGGCCTCGCGCGCCACGGACGCCCGTGCAGCTTCCAGCAGATCGTCCCGCGGCGGTGGCGCGGCCGCTTTCAGCGGATCGGCGAGCAGTGCGCGCACGGCGCCGAACCGCTCCAGGCGCCGGGCCAGGACCGGATCAGCCGCGACGGCGGCGGCCACCGCGTCCCGCGCCTCGCCCTGCAATTCCCCGTCCGCGAAGGCCATCAGGGTCTGATCGTCGATACTCACAACTCGCCTCCTTGGGCCAGAACGACGGCCGGCTCCCCCTCCGGTCCCAGCAACAGATCGACCAGGGCGCGACGGGCCCGCGACAGGCGGCTCATCACCGTGCCGATCGGGACCTGCAGGGCGGTGGCGGCTTCCTGGTAGGTGTAGCCCTCGACCAGTACGAGGACGGCGATCTCGCGCTGGCCCGGCGGCAGGGCCTGGACCGCGCGCATGGCCTCGCCGGCCTCCATCCGCGTCTCGCCGTCGTCCGGGGCGCCGACCGCGTGGATCTGGCCCAGCATCACCGGGTCCAGCGGCACGGCGCGGACCTTCTTGCGCCGCAGCTGGTCCAGCCACAGGTTGCGGGCCACCCGGATCACCCAGGCCTCGAGCCGCGTCTCGGCCGTGAAGGTCCGCTTGTTGATCAGGGCCCGCTCCAGCGTCGCCTGGGTGATGTCGTCGGCGTCGGCGCGCGCGCCGGTAAGCACCCAGGCGAAACGGTGCAGGCGCGGGATCAGGGCCGCGATCCGGGCTTCGATGTCCTCACCGCCCACGAACGCCCTCCCTCCTCCGTCGCGCACGAGGTTTGTTGACCATTGTTACACTCCCGATGCGGAATAACATTCGCCCAGTAGACGTCTTGCGGGCGGCGCCTATTCCCGCGCCGCCGGCTGAGGGGCGAAACGATGCGCCGGATCCTGGTTTCCGCGATCGCGCTGAGCCTGCTCGCGCCGTCGTTCTCCGCGGCCCAGCGCCCCGGTGGCGGCGCGCGGCCGGGCATCGGCATGTCCATGCCCACCTACCGGCCCGAGGCGATGCGGTCCGGCGTTCTCGACGACGTGGCGACGGCGCGCCGCCAGGCCATCCGCCGCGAAGAGGGCCAGGCCGAGCAGCAGACCCGCATCGCCATCGACGCCGCCTATGAGCGCGACCCGCTCGGCCACTGGCGCCGCCGAGGCGAGATCGTGATGGCGGCGGCTTCGCCGGACGCCGCCTCGGCGGCCCAGGCGCTCGGCCTGGCGATGCGGCGCGCGCAGCTGCTGCCGGCGTCGGGCCTGATCCTCTACACCTTCGCGGTTCCCGCGGGCGCGCGGGCCCAGGACGTCGTCGCAGCCCTGAGGGCCGCCCGCCCGGGCGACGCCATCGACCTGAACTTCGTCTACGACTTCGAGGGCGGACAGAGCGCCGGCGCGCGGTTCAACGCCGTGCAGGCTCCGCCGGGCCCGGGCGCCGGCGGACGCCGGATCGCCGCGGTGATCGATTCCAGCCTGCCGATCGATCGGGAGACGCTGGCGGGGGTGACCCTGCGCACTGAGCGGTTCGGCCCGGGCCCCGGCAAGGCCAGCGCCCACGCGCTCGCGGTCGCCGCGATCCTCGCCGACACCGCGGGCCATGCGGGCCTGACGCTGCTCGCCGCCGACGTCTCGGAGGCCGGGCCCCTGCCCGGCGCCAGCGCGGCCTCCATCGCCCAGGCGCTCGACTGGGCCGCCGGAGCGGGCGCGCAGGTGGTCAACATCAGCCTGACCGGGCCGCCCAACGCGGTGCTCGCCATCGTGGTGCGGCGGATCGCGGCGCGGGGCGTGGTGATCGTGGCGGCGGCCGGCAACGCGGGACCAAGGGCGCCCGCGCCCTATCCGGCCGCCCTGCCCGAGGTGGTCGGGGTGACGGCGGTCGACCGGGATCTGCGCATCTGGCGGCGCGCCACCCAGGGGCCGCACGTGGATTTCTCAGCCCAGGGCGTGAAGGTGACCGCGGCAGGCGGAGAATGGAGCGGCACATCGCTGGCCTCGCCGGTGGTGGCGGGCGTGTTGCTGAGGACCCTGGAGACGCCGGAGGCCCTCGCGCGTCAGGTCCGCGACCTTGGCGCGCCGGGCCGTGACACCGTGTTTGGATTCGGCTTCGTCGCGGGACGCTGAGGCGGTGGGCGGACGGTCCTGAGAGGCTGGACCGTCCGCCTTGCGCGCCTAGTTCGGCCGCGTCGCGCCGGCGCCGTCGCCGAAGTAGCGGCGGCAGATGGTGGCCGGCGGATTCGGCTCGTTGAAACAGGCGTTGCGGAGCCGAGCCTGCAGATTGCCGCCATCGTCGCCGCCGGGCCGGATCGGGCGGCCCTCGACGACCGTCGGACGGCCCGGCGTGACGCTCACGATACCCCGCATCGGGGTGATGGCGCCCCGGCTCGGCGCGACCATGACGGGGCCGCCCCGGACCTGCGCCTGCGACGGACCCGCCATCGACACCGCCACGACAGCACCCAGGGCGAAGACGCCGGAGAGCGCCAGGGATTTGATCTTGGACATGCAGTCCTCCTTCGTTGAACCGCACGGGGGCGGCCAGCCAGAAGACGCGCCGGCGGCCCGGCCTATTCCCCGCCACGATCTGCGCCGAACCTGCGGCGCGAGAGTTCGGACCGCGGTTTATTCGGGTGGACTTGAAATTCCGCCTTAGCGTCCAGACTCAATTGGGTTCGCGCAATTTCAATGGCTCGAACCCAATTGAGTCTGACCCCAGGTTGGTGACTCGATCATCTTTCCTTTGATCGTCATCGCCCGGCTTGTCCGGGCGACCCATGAACACCGGATGGGGCAAGATGATCTGCGGAGCCGCCGCTGCATATCCTGCAACGCGGAGATCATGGGTGGCCCGGACAAGCCGGGCCATGACAAATCTTAATTAAATCAATTAGTTGATTGGGTATTCACCCTAGGACGCGGCTTCCAGCGCGCGCTCGCCGGGAGGGGCGGACAGGGCCAGGAGCTGCTGGATCTCCGCGATCAGGGTGTCGGGGCTGAACGGCTTGGCGACGTGCATGTCGGCGCCGCTGGCGAGCGAGGCCTTGCGGTGTTCGGCCATGGCGTTGGCCGACACGATGGCGATCGGCGTGCGCGGCCGCCCGTCCTCCAGCTCCCTCCGCCGGATGGCCTTGATCGCGGTCAGGCCGTCCATCACCGGCATCTGCATGTCCATCAGGATGAGGTCGAACGCCTTGGTTTTCGTGATGGCCACCGCCTGGGCGCCATCGTCGACGATGGTCAGGTCGACGCCGTAGGGCCGCAGGATGAGGTCGACGACGCGTTGATTGACCACATGGTCCTCGGCCAGCAGGATTCGCAGACCGCCCTCGTCGTCACCGCTCAGCCCCGCCGCCAGCGCGCCGGCTTCGACGGTCGCCACCTCGGCGACCGGCCAGACCCGGGACAGAGGCAGCTCCACCGTGAAGGTGCTGCCGCAGCCGAGCTGCGAGGTTCCGGCGATGGCGCCGCCCATCATCTCCACCAGCGACTGGGAGATGGCCAACCCCAGGCCCGTGCCGCCGAACCGCCGGGTGATGGAACCGTCGGCCTGGACGAAGCGATCGAAGAGCGTGTGGCTGGCCGCCTCTTCAAAGCCGATTCCGGTGTCGGTGACCTCGATCAGCACCCGGCACCTGTCGTCCGCCTCATCCTTGATGCGCACGGCCAGGGTCACCGAGCCGTTCGGCGTGAACTTGATGGCGTTCGACAGCAGATTGCCGATCACCTGTTTGATGCGCAGGCTGTCTCCGATGAACATGCCGTCCGCCGCCGCGGCGTCGACCTGCAGCTCGAACTTCAGCCCCCGCTCGTCGGCGCGCGTCCGCATCAGCTCGGCGATCAGGCCGATCTCGCCGGCCAGATCGAAGGCGCCGTTCTCGATGCTCACCCGCCCCGCCTCGATCTTCGACAGGTCGAGAATGTCTCCCAGAATGGCCTCCAGCGTGCGCGCCGAGGCGACGATCAGGCTGGTCATTTCCGTCTGCTCGGTGGTGAGCCCGGTGTTCAGCAGGACGCCGGCGACGCCCAGGACCCCGTTCAAGGGGGTCCGCAGTTCGTGGCTCATGTTCGCCAGGAACTCGGACTTTGCCCGGTTGGCGGATTCCGCCGTAGCCAGGGCCGCCGAAAGCTCCTGACCTTCCAGGGATTTACGACGGTCCAGCTCAAGCAGGTCCCGCTTGGCCTTGAGCACCTCGACCCGGCGCGTCTCGTTGCGCAGGATGATGGCCAGCCATAGCGCCGCGATGGTCAGCAGCGCGCCCACCCCGACGACCAGCAGCAGCAGCAGCCTGTCCTTCGCCACCTCCGAATGCCGCACCGCGGTCGCCCGGGCGATACCCAACGCCTCCGAGAGCCCCGCAGAATAGGCGGTCTTCA
>Ga0307517_10000498_pt1 | contig 67382 bp, 72 predicted proteins | sample 23_EM_MG_FD_194515 | JGI IMG/M metagenome (GOLD analysis project Ga0307517, IMG submission 194515) | Populus trichocarpa ectomycorrhiza microbial communities from riparian zone in the Pacific Northwest, United States - 23_EM | ecosystem: Host-associated > Plants > Roots > Unclassified | place...
ACTATTATTGGTCATGATATTTCTAATATTCACATCACACCCTCATAGTTTCACGCACATTGTTTAGGATTACTTGGCAGGATTTCAGGGTCAAACATGTTCGCACTTATGTTTCTTACATAGTTTTTCCTATATTTCTTTCATACATATGGGCGCACACCTTTGTATAAATATGCTTGCTACCGCCCACCTGTTTTGGAATAATTAAGAACCAGAACTCCTACAAAATCTGCTCTATACTCCTCACCAAGCGTGCCTCCCAACCCGGCTCGCACTTGTGCAGTATTATCCACATAGAACAGATTGTACCCCTGGCGTTCACATTTTGAACATCAGTGACAATGACGGGAGAATGGGTGTCACCTGGGCTGCTGAAAAGGGGCACATCCTGATATTGAGGATCCTTTTGGCAAGAAGGCGCGCCCGCCCAGACAAGGCAGACAACTACGGCAAAACCCCACTGGAATGGGCTGCGTTAATGGGGCATGATGCAGTGGTGAGGGTGTTATTAGAACATGAGGTCCAACGTTCGCTTGTGTTTGGAAGCCTTATGCTTTCTTTGTTTGCTTGTGTGAGTGCGGAAATGGTTTACATGGGGGTCCGGGAGTCAACCAGGGCAGTGGGTTAGCTGAGGCATGAGAGGGGGGGCTGAGGCTCAACGTATGTAACTTTAACAGAAACACATGGCTCATCCTCTGCTATTGTGGTCGTGAGAGTAATTTCCCAAACACCTATATTCGAAAAATGCTTACCGAGGCCTAGCGAGTGAGGAGCTGTGATAATTGATGTTACAAAAGGACGACTTAGAGGATCCTTGAGTGCCAGTGCCTCTGCCCTACGTGGAGCCACTGCGGGGAAACGGGCAGCGCACTGTTCCTGAAGAAGGGGAAAAATGGTTATTTCATAGGATGCTCCTGTGTATGGCTCTAGCGATCTATAACGTTCACCAAGTCTAGCAACGGGGATGCAGGCTTGGCATGCAACAGTGTTATCACACTTGTGTGATATGGGACTGTATCAGACTAAGTCAAAAACACCTAAGAGCATGATTATCCAAGATAGTATCATAGGGAATAATTTCAATCTCAGCAGATCCCATCCTTGATGCCAGTACTCCGACTCTATCGATATCGAAATCCTAGACACTGCGTGGGATCCCGCAGTGTTATACGCGTAGTTTTAGCAAGGCTTGACTCAACCACCACGCAGCATTCAATGCGTACGGTGAATGCATCCCTTTCCATTTTGACGACAGTCATGAATGGTTTTCGATTCTTGTAGTTGAGGAGTCATCACTCTTGATCCTAGTCAATGAAGTGCATTTCTTCAGAATATCTAATCACAACCATCACCCTAACAACAAACTTTACTATCAGAGCATACGGTAAAAACTTGAATAATTGGACGGTGGGCTATGAAGTCCAGAATTCCCTTCTCTGGAAAGGGGGCAAAAACACAGCAAAAACACGGCCCCTTTCCTCCCTCCGAGACAGAAAAAAAAACAAAAATTTCTTGACCTTACTAGGAGAGGAAAGTCCAACGACATAGCACACCGTCCAATTATTCAAGTTTTTACGGTATATAACAGCGTCTACTGTGACTGACCCAGCTACCAGCACACCCTCACACTTCTTCACAAAGCCTCCGAGGGGCTGGGGGACGTGTTGAAGGCGAAGACCGTGAGTCTTCTGCATTTAAGCGAATTCAAGAAGGCTCGCATCCAGCGATCATAGTAGAACAAAGAGACCCCGAAGCAGGCGAGAAGGTCCAACCGATTCGCCGCAGCGGCAGTGGAGGCCAGGGATTTGCAAGCTGGTCTTGGGAAAGTAGGGAGACACCCACAGGCAGCGGCGGTAAGGGAATGAAGAAGCGCAAAAAAGTGGTAAAGTGCGAATTATCATTCCCGGGGGCGGGTGATGGTCATGATGGCACTGATGATGGCGGTTACTCTTCATCTGCCGACCCGACAAGGTCTAGCATTGAGGATACTAGTAGTAATAAAAGTGGAGAGGAGGATGAGGTAAAGAAGCGGAAAGTTAATCCGTAATTGGGACACTCAGGGGGCCCTGACGAGGAATATACCTTTGAGGCAGGCTTAGCAACATGAGAAAATGACGAGGGAGTTTTTGGATTTGCAGGAGAAGATTAAGCATGAGGAGATCAGTATTGCATTTGTTTTTTGTAGGTGTTGTGAATGCTCCAATTTTTGAAGTTAACATAAAGCTAACACCCCCTAGGCGCTAATGTTGCTCCATCAACTAGAGAGGGTGTGATAGTTTAGAAAGGCAAGGTTGTATGGTTCTGTCTCAAACATGCTAGGGGAATTTCTGGACGCAGGGAGTGGGTCAGAGTGTCAGTCGATGATTTACTGCTGTTCGCTTGGAGGTGATAATAACTCACGTATTTCTTCTACCTCTTCCTTCCTTTTCGTGATTGCTAACTCGCTCTGCAGCACTTTGAATTTTACTACTTTATTGTCAATCGCACGATGGGGCCTAACGGATTATTGTTTGATTTCTCTTCATCCCCATTGCTCACATCACAAACTTGCACTCCAAATCCCAATACAGATGATCCTATAATGGCTAAAATCGTGGATCATCACAAGGACGAATGGAATACACACATATTGCTGGAGAGCGTTTGCAAGGAATTTGACCCCAATACAGACTACGCAAACATGGTACGGCGGGATATGGTAAGAATGCATTCTTTTCCGGTTAAACCAACTCCTTCTCATCAGCCGACTCTGGCTGCTTCCGGGTTGGGGATGGGGGAATGTACTATCAGAAGACTCTTCTGTAAACTACGGGATAATACTATACATTGTGGTATTTACTTTATCGGCAAAGGTCTCCAATGCCACGGAGTTTTATGTTTTATCCCTCCAATGCCACAACGCCCTCCAATGCCACAAGATTGTGTAAGATAGAACCCTGATCAGATAAGAAAATATTTTACTGTGACTTTTTCTTGTTAAGGTGTGAATGGTGGCCATTCAGTGGGCCAGCGAGACAACCACCACACCCTTCACCAAAGCCAGGAATATATTACTTGGAATGTCCGCGCTTGCACAACTCCCGGCTTCGCCAGTGCTGGGACAATTGTTCCCTGCATTTACCGTCCTTAAGGAGCTCGTGGAGGATTGATCTGTGAAGGAAAAGTTTTCATTCAAGGTAGCTGATAAAGATCATGAGCGGGTGATCTAGTATACCTGTGTGGTTCCTGAATGTGGATGGCGTATCAGAGCAAACCAGACAGGGGAACAAGATGTTAAGGTTACAGTGCTAAATTCTGAGCATAATTGTCTTCCCGGAGATGGACTAAAGCGCTCTTCAGTCCCCAGCTCACTCAGCTGGCTCCGCCGACACCTTCCATGATATCTTAATGTTACACAAGCAACCAAGCCAAGAGAGATTATTGGCTGTCTTTGCCACAACTCTGCTGCCTGCCGTCAACCTCATGCTTAGAGCTGCCATTTCTCTATACATATTTCCTTGGTCCTTTTCCTCTCAAAACCATGAGGTGGCTATTTTGACAGCAGATAGGGTAAGTTAAAGAAGTGGTGCTATGTTTACCGGATGTGTGTCTAGGTATGGGTATTCTGCCTTTCATATGTACTTTCCTGTATCCTAGTTCTGGTATCATACTATGTGCATAGTGAAAAAAAGTCAGGGTAACATATTTCCCCATCCGATTAGGGTTCTATCTTACACGATCTTGTGGCATTGGAGGGCGTTGTGGCATTGGAGGGATAAAACATAAAACTCCGTGGCATTGGAGACCTTTGCCGTTACTTCATTTTTCCTACAGTCCCTAGTCGGAAGTGTTCGTGATCTGAGACATATTTAATTGCGATTGCGCCATGGTGGGGTTGCCCGGTTGCGGGGTTGAATACTTGAGTGAGTATGCGCGCACCCACCCATCACGATCACCCGGCACCAATAATTGATTCTCTACCATCAACCCCCTCTATAAATTAAATACATAAGACTAGTTAATACCTTGTATAACCTCCCCTTGCCTCCAACACTGCAGCTACTCTATCAGGCATTGATTTCCACAATTTTTCAAAAAACTCCTCAGGAATTGTTTCTCATACCAAAGGCAATACTTGTGCAAGCCTCTTCTTCACTGTTTCTTTTCCACCTGGGGTATCTGCAATCCTTGGATACTGCTGGTGTAGTCGCTTTTTAAGCTCAACCCATACATGTTTAATAGAATTTAAATTAGGGGAGTAAGGTGGGTGATCCACAACTTCAATAGAATGTCTCTCCAACCAATCCATAACATTGTAAGCCTTGTCAACAGAAGCATTGTCTTACTGCAAAAGAATATGGTCAAGCTGCATACCAAAAGAAATCATTTGATTAATAACAGAAAAAATATACCTTCTTAAGAGTCTAATATACCTGCTCTTGTTGATATTTTGAGTAATAGGAACTAAAGAACCTTTTCTCTTACCCCAGAAGCACGCCTATACCATAAGCAAAATTCCCTTATCCTTTTCCTTTGGGTGAATGCAATCTGCTAGCCACTTCTCACTAGGGTCTCTGAACACCCAGTGTTGCCTTATATCCTTAGATTTCTCCACACTACACTCATCACTCCAAATCACTCTCTCAAAATCCTCCACAGTCCAATTCCTATAAGCCATAGCCCACCTCAATCTCTTACCAATACGATCAGGTTTGAGTCTAGGTCTTGATTTGGCTAGCCATTTCTTGACATTGGCTTCTCTCAGTACTCTATCCACTATTGATATCTTGATGTTAGCAACTGGGAAGTGGAATCATATTCTATCACTCAGGGTAGCATGAAAGGTGCGGCTTTTTTTTTATTACCTGTTGAAAGTGAAATACTGGGCGTGTATTTATCTCGGAAGTCAGATCTGGTCATTTTGCGGTTGGACTTGGCTCGCCTGATAATTGTACGATGCTGTTACTCACTGAGAACAGGTGGGTGACTTGGACCAGGGAGATTATCCAGTAATTGGTACTCACAGGCTCGAGCAAGGAAGCTTGTAATTGTTGTCCATGGCCCACCAATAATGTGAGCAACAAGGGTAATGTTCCGGAGGCAGTAGAAAAAGGCAATTATCATCCCCTTCTCAATATTCGACATTTCTCTTCGGGAGGTTTTTGGGGTTCGCCTTTTTTTCTTTGCTATTCACATTGCAAATCCTGTGCGGTTAACCATTGGAAATTATTTGTGGTATTGTGGTATGATCGGGTGGTTGTGTAAAGAGTCATGGTCACGATCAACTCGGTGATGTGGCATTTTTGGAGAGCTTGCTTAGTAAGCCGTTTCAAGAACACTTCTGACTAGGGACTGTACCTTTCGGTAATATAAACTACGGGATCTGGAGTAATTGTAGACCCCGATTTAAAACCCTTCTGATGTTTCGTTGCAGGGTGAAATTCAATGCAACTGATGAATGGATACATCATCACGCATTAACAGTACGAGTTCGTGTCGGCGATCACCTCAATGCGGCATATTCTCGAAGGATGAACTTTCAATTTCCACAATCAAATCAATTATTTTCTTCACACCAAAATTGATCATTGCTCTCATGATTGCTACAGTTCCTTGTTCGTTTGACCGAAATACTAAGTTAAGATGAAAGGCTTTGTGCTCCCGTGAAAAGACCTCCGATGCCTTGCTTGAACGATAGCCGCGCCTTTGTGAATACCTGTAGGTATTTAGCTCCCTGATTTTATTGAGTAAGCCCATCATACTGCTTAAGTCACTGGATTGGAGTTGCATTTCCTCCTGGTGTTGCAACATTCACCAAGAGCGATGAGCCTCTAATCTAATCCGGCAACTTGAGCGCTTGTGCTCGGGGTGTCCGTAAAAATCGAAAAACAACGCCCTTGTCCTGACGGCAACATACACTCGTACGGTATAAGCAGAGATGGTCTTCCAGTTCCTTACTGAGCTCCTGAGTGCACTGACCTGTCAGATATGCCTTACCTCCGGAATATCCCTGCACTGTCCTGGTTTTCCGTCCAAATGTTCAGATACCTGTTCCCTGGGACAAGTATGAACAAAGCAGGGAGAGACCTTCGTTGATATCAAATATTCTCAGTTGCTTGGACCCCCGTTTCTAATGGTTGCTGGGACGACACCTTGAATTATCCCATGGGACTTTGTTGCAGATATTATGAATGCCGAGTATCAAATGGAATTAGCTGGTAAGCTATATCATCTCCCCAAATCTTGCATATCCTATGGCGTAGAGCAGCATTACCTGGAAGGTAGTGAATATGATTATCGGGTGTGAGGAAAGGGTATCAAATTAAGGGTTCCTGCGGAATAAGCCCTCCAAGAGTGGGATGAACATACACTGCTTGCCACATGCAATATGGACGAGAATTACCTAAAATGGTATTAACCCTACCCTGTAACACTCCTGTGCACTTAGCGGGAGCCCAGGAGTTCAATCCATGCTGGAAATCAGTTATTATTGAACAATCCGCCATGTAGGGCAGGAGAATTAAAAAACTCCTGGCCTATGGGAACTGGGAGATTGAAGAGCTTAGCCCTCATCAATAGGGCTGTTGGGTTTAACAATCCTGCTATCATACGAGGTGGTAGAATCCGACTCTAGACCTTAAAGGTTGGCGATCGGCGGGTAGCAGAAGCACATGGGACGGGTTGGCAAAGAAAGAAATATGAAAAAGATAAATAAAATAATAATAATAAATGCCGGGTTTGGAGAACCCCTTACCAATTGGGCAAAGTCGCTGGAAGATGCCGCTCTGAACGGTAGGGCCCTCGGAGCTTCGTCGGGAAAAGGTTTAGCCAGGTATCCGCTTAGCGCGGGGTCATAGCTCCACCACAATGTGCCCGTGGAGCTCCCACACCATATAACCCCCCGAATCCCCCGAACGCGAGATCCTCATGCTCGCTATCGCTCCCCAGATCTCGCGTTTTTTGCTGCCCGCCACCCTCCCCTCGACCCACAGCTGGCGCCTACATTGTCAGCTCTGGATAGGCGAGTGCCAACACTCCCCAGCGACAAGGGCAGCAGGATCACCCCAATGCCTCCCCCAGTGGAACAGCACCACCGACAGCACCGAGGAAAAGACGGAACTTTGGGTATTTGTTAATAGGGTTTTTTCTGTGTCTCTTTCTTGTTTCTTTTTCTTCTTTCCTTTGCTGCAGTGTTAGCCAATGTATATCGCTCTCTAGCTTTGGAAAATTGGTAATAAAAAAGTAAGAAATAAATAAATAAAGGGAATTACTTTTTTTACCTTGGGAAGACAGCTGTTGCCCCTCTCCCTAATTATTGCCTTGTATGCATAGCTTTTGTCATTAGCAAAGCGAGGTAGTATTAGTAGTTACTGTATGAGAGGAAATATTTGTTTCTATCGCAGTGGGTTGATAACACCTCGGTTGATAGCTCCACCGGGATGGTCTATGCTACTGTGACCTTGCTAGGTCCACAATACAAGTCAGTGCTTGGAATTGAGAATGACGTACTGGGGTTGGAAGAACGGATGTTAACTGCGGTGTTGGTGCCATACCGGTATCTGTATGCAACAGTCCGCACCTCCGGAGGGGTAGCGTTTTCACTATCGGGGGTGAGAACACCGATTGACGGGCTCATCTGAGGAACACCACTTACGTCCCTGGCCCAAATCCAGCGATTGGGGACTTTTTACGAGCTCCCCGATGGTTCAACACCTCCCCCCTAATAAACTTGCCTCTGGGGAAAGCTATTGGGGACGGGATCAGAGTCAAGTTAAGCGGGCTAAAGCTATCGGCGAACTGGAAGTAGTGCGTGATCTGTTAGTAGATTCTCTCTTTGGAGTGGTATTGGCTACATGCTACGGGTATTTTGCGGTAGTCCGGTTTCGGGAATGCACCGGTTGGTCGCTACAGAGTGAGTGGAATTGCGATGAGATAACGGGCTGCTAGCGATACATGGATTTTACCTCTCCGAGGATAGGCTCGTCTGTGGCGTTGTTCGTAATAACCTGTGGGGAACCTGGGCACGGTATCACACCGTTGGCAAATGCTTCTATATAATTAAGACCTCTTGAACCCCGCAAACTTAAGTTAGAGGAATAGAATATCATACCAGAGTTTGACTTTGTACAAGTAACTCCACATTTCGGCTTCGCTGGGGAGTCGCCTACCCCCCCCCGCAGAATGGGAATACTTGGAGCCCGTTGTAATAAAGTAGTAATCTGGCGCAAGATCAATCACTGTTCGTGCGCTAAGAGGCACGGCGGTGACACAAAAAAGGAACACAATTATCGAGTGACAATCCATGGATAGGCCAATGAGGTCCATAACTTTCTAAAGCCTTCTTGCATCCTCTATTTTTCCGCCATTAACGTGGCGCTTGTCCTATGAAGGGGTAAGGAAAAAAGGGTTCGGAAGCGAGGTGCCATGCTTTACTTTGCCAGCTGGGAGTTGCCGCGCCTGTCGTTCGGTAACCGACTTGGCAACCAAGGCAACCTTGCTCAATGACTGGATGCTGCATTTCCTCACAGAATTCTGGTTTGAGCCGCTCCGCTGGTATTCACCACGCAAATTGGTCAATTGGGGTTTGTGCTGGTTTGATTATATGGCGGCGATGGTATTGGCTGGTGCCGGAACGCTCTTTGTATGATTTCTTCTGATCGTCCATCGCGGCACTCATCCCCCGCTTGTTATCCCAATTTTATGAAGTCCGCTAGCTAAGACAATATGACAGATCCACATATCGGACGTTTAGTCTATAAACCGACGGCGCGGGCCGATGTTTTGAAAGGCAGGCGGCTTCCTCTCGGCCTGAAGGCCCTGTTGAGTGCGGGTACAGACGAGGAAGGGATGAGAATCCAGAAAACCCGCCGGAATGACATTATCCTAGCAAGGCAATTTCTACAACGTAATTTCCCACAGTCAAGGTCTTCCCCTCCCTTTCCTCATCACAACCCATCACTCACCCTTAATAGAACCTAGTATCAGACGCCGATTTCTCCTACGACTGTTTCATCCGCATCTGCCGCCGCGCATACTGGTGCAGCAAACTACAGCTGGCACTGACTGCAGGACAGTAGTTACAACTATTGCGGCGAGAATCAGGAGCGATACACGATTTTGGAAGAAGTCCTCTCCCTATGAAACGGCCTAGCTTGAATTGGGGATCCAAAATCAGGCAGGAGGCGGCGGATCTCCATCGGGACGCAGAAAGTCATGGAACGGAAAAGCCAACTACCACTTCCGCCACTCAGCCCTCGCTCCATGGCCCCCTAGAGTTCTACGCGAATAGCCCAGACTAGATCGTGCCCTGCGCGCACTACAAGGAAATCACCCTCGGGGAAAATTACCTAGAGGATATATCCATCCGGCGCCCGAGCTCCCTCCTTCACTAGGACACCCCAATGGCCACGGACTCCCTTTCACACAAGATCTGTTTCTCGTTCAACGCGCCGGCAAATTAATTCACGGACGCGTGCCCAAACTGTCCCCCTCCCTCTTCAATCTCCTTCCGGCCTGCAAACACACACGCCATAGGCAAGGGCATTCTCGGTTTCTACGCATTATACTAACCCGCCATCCTCCTCGACCTCAACCTCCCCCTTCCATGCCTCATCCTAACACGCGCACTGGGCCATGAACCTCCGGAAAATGAGCAAAGGCACCGGCGGCGGGGCCGGCCCCTTGTTCGCGATCTCCGGATTTCACCTGGATGCCACATGCTACAACATCCTTCACCACGGGGGCATCGCGGACCACTGCGACTACGACGTGCTCACCAAAATCACCAGCTACCAGAGAGGTTGGGTAGGCCGCCTAGGAAACCTTGCAGGCCGGATCCTGGGGCCGAAGGTCGACCTAGAAAGAGCCATCAACCGCAGCCTCGAATTCAACAAGCGAGAACCCCCTCCGAAAACCAAGAGCACAACAGCTTCCGACAAAAGACCGCCCCCCTAACAACAGTCGAGAAAATAGAATACCTACATGCGAAGAGGGCATTAAAGGATATTATGAACATATCTCACGAAGCGATCCCCCCTTACCATTCCCCCCGGCGGTGACTAATTTATTCTAGACAAACAAGTGCCAAGCATTCCCCACCCGGGGCTATGCCAGATCCTGCGGAGGACTTACCAGTTTACCTCTCCACCGGAGAGGTGCGCGTCGCTGGAATCCTGCTGTAGCCGTTCATGCCGCGTAAGATGAAGGAGCTACTGGATGGGTGGGGCATATGCGCGGATAAGCGCGGTTTTGAGTAGGTGGGTGTGAGCAGGTATAGGAAGTATGGGGGGGTAGCTGTAAAGAAGGAAGTGGACGGAGTGGTAGATCGGGGGGAGAACAAGAGCGGGGTCTTGTTTCTGCTGCCTAATGCAGAGTTCAGTCATTAGATTGTTGGTTGGGGAATAGAGTTCGTGAGAGGCTCCGGTTCGAGTGATTGGTTGAGATGGCATGTGAGGGGTTTGTAACTTTACGCTGGGAGGTCTAAACAGAGCGCGCAAAAAAGCATGTCATACTTGTATCATAACATAGCTGCTCACAAAGGTATCATAACTCCCCAGGGGGGAAGAAGAAAAAAAGAGATCTTGTATTACCAAACACACCACCGACAAAACTCCTCTTATTATGCAAAAATGCGCTCAATCTAAAATACAGACAGGGTATTGACGCCACTAGATAAACAAAAATAAACTGAATAATAGGATAAAATTCTCAAGCTCCCAACTATCGGGTAACTCTTCTAATTCTGTACATTTTAAGAGCCTCTTGTTGCCCCCCTCGTCCCACCGCCATCACAGCCTCTTCCACCACCCCTCCTGCTCCTGCCGCGCCTTGGAGGATTTAGATTCGCAGGTAGGAGAACAGTCATCCAGTCGTAAGCGGAGGACTCGGGCCTTTGCTAGATCACTTGGGGAGCCACCATAGACCGGAAGATTTGCGGTCCTGCCACCTCCGCCACAGCCTTGGCCGCCATCAAGCTGCCGGGCCTCCAATGGTTCCTTCTTGTAGGTTCTGCTCTGAATGCTCTGGGACCGATCCTGGATTTCATTAACCTGAACACTGCTCTCTAATGGGTTGCGAAAGTCTGTGTCAGAATAAAGACCCCCTTGTTAGTTTCTCTGAATCTCCTGGAACAACTGGGGGAATTTGGTGATGTACCCTTTGTCAATGTCGATCGCCTTTTGCGAGAACTCCCATTTGTGATATCCGCTGCAAGAGTACCGCGAGACTTTTCTGTTTCTTAGCCTCTAATTTCCAGTTTAGTCGTAGGTTAAGAGAGTTATTGTCAGCGGCTGCTGCAGAACTTGATGTTGTCGTGCAAAAAACGAGCAGATTAAGTTTAAGCAGGCGGGAATGGGGATATGACGGTGTGTGACGGGTAAACTGCGCGGTTTTTGTAAAAATATCTTTACCGGGATTCGGCTAGGGCCTTTCATATACACCGTTAGCATCCATCTCATGCACCTACCGGAAGCATAACTACCCACCATAGTAGATATCCACGATATTGGAACCATGTTTAACCGCTTGAAAAGGCTTGCCATAGTTGGATTCTCGGAGGAAAAGGGTACGAGGACCCGCGGGAAACTCTTCTGCGAGAGGAATGACAGATTTCTCAAAATTAACCTCCGATAGTCACGAAAAAACTCTGCGACAACAGTCTGGGCAGCGTAGTCAGTTCCAATGTTTAGCCAGGACACATTACATGCCCATTGCCCCTTCACCTGTCCTGGCGCAATTCCCGCGCCACTTCTTGTAACCCGTTACCGGCTGGCCCCTCTACTCCTGAGAGTGCGCGAGGTCAAACGACTACTCTGGGTACGCAGCTGCTGGTGGGGATTCTGCCGACCCTTGGGATCCGGTGGAGGATGTGCGGTGGTTTAGGAAACGCGCGCAGGTTGTTTTGACGCCGACGGTTTGCTTGCCAGTTTCGAGTTTCTGGATCGCCTTATATAGGGTTTTCAGGCCGGAGAGGTCGGGGTGACAGCCACTATTTCAATTGGTGTAGCGGCTCCGGCGCAAAGGGTTATTGGTGTAGAGAACGAACATGAGCCTAAGATGCGATACCAAGCACTACCCTGTCGGAGCGGTAGGATGACGGTGACGCTCATTAACGAACTTTAGTCCTGGATCCCCAGTTCGCTCCAGTACCCATGCTGGCACCTCCACCCCCGGTGGGGATTTCGCCACAAGCGCATATTCTGCTTGCTTTAATTAACCGTGAAATTCTGTTCTGGTATCCTATCAAGATGACGGCCTTCAAAAGAGGTTGGGGAGGACCGATTACGACAGGCGGTGGCGGCGATGGCAGAACTGTGGGTTTTCCATTTTCTCCGCTGTCAGGGGAGGGGTCTTTTGTCTGAGGCTGATGTGCTCTTCGCCTTCCGGGGGGGGTTCTCACAGGTTGAATTCGACGCTGCGCTTGACGACTGTTTCTAGGTCTAACTTCGACCCGGGCTGGTGAGGCTTCCAAGGCCGTCTACATTGCCCTGCTTGAAGCTGATGAATACCGTGGGTATGCTGCAGTCGCCGTCATTGGTGAAGCCCCCCTTGGTGAGGGAGGCAGAAGTGGCGTGGCATCCGGGTATAATTTGGAAGTCTCGAAGAAGGCGCTGGCGCCGCCGCTAGTACCCTTGCTCATTTTTCGGAGCTTCATGACCCAGTGTGCATGTGTTAGGATGAGACGTGGCAGGGGGAGGTTGAGGGCGATGAGGAATACCGGGGAGTAGATTGCAGGGAAACCGAGGATGCCCTTGCCTATCCTGTGTGTGTCTGTAGGCCGGAAGTAGATTGTGGGGGGAGGGGGGCAGGCTGGGTATGTGGTGTCCGGGAAGCATTTTGTCGGCGCATTGAGCCAGAAATAGATCTTGTACAAGAGGGAGTCCGTGGACCATTGGGTTGTCCTAGTGGAGGCGGGAGGATGGGTGGACCCTCCAGGAAGGTTTCCGCCGCTGCGATGACTTCTTCTATGGCGTGCCCCAGGCAAGATCTAGTCTAGGTACGCCTGGGGGGGGGGCTCTAGTGGCGGTAGTGCGGAGGCTGGGGGGCTGAGGGGCTGGAGAAGTAGTGTTTTTCTTTCGCCGGTTCCCTCTGTTCCGTTACTTTCTGCGTCTCGATAGAGATCTGCTGCTGCTTCCTACCCGATCCTAAACCACTACTGAATCTAGGCCGTTCCATGGGTAGAAGGTCTAGTCCGAGAAAGGGTACCACCCCCTACGCCCACCGGCATAGATGTAACCGCTACCTTCCGGCATGTGCGAGGAGGCGATGAGAAGTGGTAGGCGACATTTTGTCTGTTAAACAAGAATTTCATCCGCATTCAATACATACGATAAACTATGATAGAGACCAACAACGATGCCTGATTACCTCAAAGAAGTTCGGAATCGGGGGGGGACCCGCAGTCAAAGCGGGAACAGGATCCGGCAATGGTAGTAAGTATTTCGGCATGCAATCGCTAATACTCAGGCGAGACTACCATTCACCACTCAACCGCCCCCCTCCAACCCCACCGAGTTGGGAGGTTCGGGTGGTACCTTTCTAGCCAATGCCACTTTTTTCCTCACATCCTTATTTTCAGTTGCTTTGACGAGTATACCCCATCCTGGACCCCCTCCACGGCAGCCAACTCTCTCTCTCCTTCGACCTCAGCTACCAGCATATCCCGGGGAACATCCAGCACCGGGAGATCACTCGCAAAGGAGAAAAAAGACGCGGGAGTTCGGGCAACTCATTTCAATGGAATGAAAGAGCACGGTAGAGCAACGACCGGAGTGAGCTTCAGAGGGGAATCAAATACAGATGGAGGGTATGGCTGTGAGATGGAAGGTTAGCCAGGGCTCAGAGAATACCAAGGGGAATAGTAGAGGGGAACGTGCTCACCCCTATGCCGAAAGAATATCCAAGAACTACTTTCTCACCCTCGTGCTTCCTGTCACGGGAAAAAGAGGGAGTAGCAGGCATTGGCCCAGAAGCCGGGATGACATCGAGCGTAGAGGAGCCCATTTCTAGTTTGCGGAGTCTGCGATGTTCAAGTCAGTTGCATTATCCTTCCACATGTCGGAAATGCTCCGCCTGACGCAGGCCGTGTGAGCCAAAGTGTTCAAGAATGAGATAAAACAGGGGGAAATATAAAGACCGCTGCTATTCACCGGACAAGGAAAAACCACTCGTAGAGGTATTAGCAGGTTATGTTGTTATTATTATATACTGGATTCCTTCTAAGAACCGTGGGGGTTAGGAACTCTGAGGGGAAGTTCCACCAGGGGCTGGTTAGATAAGAGCGATCATGTAGCCATAGTAGAGAAAGTCTATGTGGGGATAAGCTTATGGGTGGCGAACTGCGAAAAGCTAGGGAAGGGAAAAAATCAAATAAAGAAAATATCAGAAAGCAGGAATTTTGCATCCGATATTTCCGGAAAGCCGTTCCACTCAGCTTCACGCTTCCCCCGCATACTAAATCTTACCACAACCAAAATTCCCCCACCGACAACACCGACCAGCTAACCAATCAAATTGATCACCATGTGTTCCGGATCCGTGAGAACGGAGGGCCGGCAAACGATATCCTGCCGAACGAATCTACCACGAATCAGCGGAGGCGGGCGTCCATCGCACTGGCCCTCGGCGATGCACACCCCCGCACAGAGTTGGAGGCTTTGAGGCGGCAGTTCATTGATTATGACAGGTTGTCGTGGCCGAGTATGCTGTCCCCCTGGGTGGACAGGCTTGCGGAGGTTCGGAGTGTGAGCTAATGGGGAGCTGCAGGTTCGAGTACGAGGGAAAGGTTGGAAGCTACGCCAGCTGAGGAGGATGCAAGACTTGAGAAGTTGTCTGGAGCGTGAGTTTCCCTATGAATTGAAGCTCGAGGGGAAAGAGCGATACCTAATGTCTTGATGGGGTGTGTATAGGATCAGGACTATTCTGGAATGTATCGGCGAAGGCGGGGACCACGAGGGTTTTATAGAGACACCCTCCCGATATGCGAAAGCGATGCTATACTTCAAGAAAGGCTAAGAAGAGAATCTTAAGCTAATCGTCAATAACGCTGTTTTCCAAGAGGACCATGACGAAATGGCTGCTCACCACTCCTCCTATACCTACCCACCTCCGAGCTAGCCCCTAGTTGTGGCAGTGAAAAACATTGAAATATTCACAATATGCGAACAGCACCTGGCCCCTTTCGCCGGGAAGATGCACATCGGCTACATTCCCCGCGGCAAAGTCCAAGGTGTGGCAAAGTTCGCTCGTATAGCAGAGATGTTTGCCCGAAGCTTACAGCTGCAAGAGCGCCTCATGAAGCAAGTCGCTAACTAGGGAAGGGCTTCTGAGATTGGTATGTGCTTAAGTCAGGCAGGGGGTTGAGATGGAATAGAGTGGTGTGGAGTATATTCGCTGATAAGGTGTGCTTGTGGAAGTGAATAGGCGTTGAATAGTGCGAAATCGGGGTTTTTTATTTTCTCTTTTCATCCTCTTTGTTAGAGGTGCTAGTGTAGATGCGTTGTGGGAAGCTGGACTCTTGGTATCACGGGCAGTGCACGGTTTAATCATGCTCACTTTAATTTGGCTGGTTAAGAACATGTGGGCTGTGAGGGGAGATAGTATAAGGATTGTAGGCTATTATAGGGGCGTATATATGAATGGACAGATCCCCCTCCTTTGAACATGGATGACTCATCCATCCGCCACCCCTGGTCCCGCTCCCAAATGTGGTTCAACTACTTGAGTAAGGGCAATCTACTCTGGGGTACCGTAAAAATTCGAATACAAGCCCGGTGTGCTATATCGCTGCAATTTGCCTCGCGTAGTAAAGCACGGTGTATATTTCTTTTTTTCGCCCCAGCCAAGGGGTGAGTTTGCTGCGACTCTCCTACCGCTATCCCAGAGGGGGGAATTTCAACGACAGAGCACACCGGCCTTGTGTTCGAGTTTTTACGGTAATCCATCCTACATCTCTCTAATACAACAGGGTTAGCAAGCATGGAGGGAATAGGTGTCTGGGAAGCCAAAAACAGTCTTGCTTCGTCAATGAGGTTCATAGTTACAAAGTCCCCCCCCAGTCAGTCATGTAGAGGCTACGTACAATAACTGTGAGGGTGAGATTGGATACTTAAACCCAGTTTGGTTCAACGCTGCCGAGGAAATAACGGAACAACCAACCACCAACCGCTCACTTTGTCATACGTGATATACGCAACCCGAGGAGCAATTCCTGGTTTGTTTGAGAAATCCTGGAGTTTCTGAGGTTAAATTTACTAACTCTGCGTCGCCGTATTCTTCAGCTATTCTTTCCATGCTACTCGCTGGTATTATGTGTGGTTTGGTGGGTTTGATTGGAAGATTAGTGTGCACAGGCTTTATAGCTCAGACGAATGCTCGAGTTCGTGTCACAAACACCAAGTGTACCTCGTCTGAACACTTAGGCAATGGGATTCAGAGTTCCCCAACCTCCAAGGAATACGGTGGCTCCCCAAACACCAAGGGCACCTCCGATGGACACCTGGACACTGGGTTACGTATTTTACAGTCCTCCAAGGAATATAATTGAGCCCAAAACACCATGGGCGCCTTGGATGAACACTAGGACACTGGGCTACCTAGTTACTAGCCGTCCGAGGAATATGATCGCATATTCAACTCCCAGTGTCCCTGCATTGAATACAGACGCGCCCCGATACTCGCCTCGATGTCCTCTGAACAATTTCATTGCCTTTACGTAAGTATCAGGGAGTTAGTCTGGGACATTGAGTATGTAAAACGCCTTCGCCAGAACAATGATGAGATGCTGGACAGCAACGGTGAACTACCTCATGAGTGTCATTAATTGCCGTGAGTGCGCTTTCCTTCTTGGAATGATTTTAGCAGTAGCTGTGACAACGGAGCTGATATTTCGGTTATTATTTGGTTTAGTATCTTGGATAGGGGGTGCTTGAGCGTCTAAAGTATTCTTCCTGTATGTTTATAGCATTTAAGCTGCCGTTACTTGCTATCTTGAATTGGTATTACATTGTGGATATACATTTTCAAGTTCTGTACTTTCAAGTTGTGGATCTATTGGCAGAGGCCGATGGTGGTGCGTGTATTATTGGACCGTATTTGGTCTAGCAGCATAGAGGTAACTAGCAGGTACCTTAAGAATTCGAATGAGTCTCATCTTGAGTTCGGGTTCGTTCTCTACATCAAGTATACTCTGTACCGAAGCTGCTAACCCAATTGAAATAGTTGCTGTCACGCCGGCATCTCCGGCCTGAAAAACGTATATAAGGACATCCAGAAACTGGAAGCTTGAAAGCAAACCGTCGGCGCCGAAACAACTTGCCTGCGTTTCCTAAACCACTGCAGATCTTCTCCCCAAGGGTCCGCCGAATCCTCACCCGCAGCCTCGCACCTAGCCCCCTCCGTTGTCCTCCTGGAGGAGCTTACCTCTCAGTTAGGAGCAGTCGAGGAGGACCTCGCAGGAATACTAACGAAGTTCAGACTAAATGGATAACCGTGGTCACTGCTGGGAGAGGGATTGAAGAGGAGAGGTGAAGGGGCTATGGGCAAGGAATGTGTCCGGGCTACGCGTTGGAACTGACTACGCTGCTCAAACTGTTGTCGGAGATGTTTTTGGTGAACACCGGAGGTTAATTTTAAGCAATCTGCCATTCCATTCGCAGAAGAGTTTCCCGAGGGTTCTCGTACCCTTTTCCTCGCAGAATTTAACTATGGTAAGCCTTTGGAAGCGGTTGAACATGATTCCGATATCCTGGATATCTACTGTGGTGGGTGGATATTTTTCGGCTGGGTGCATGAGATGGATGCTAACTGTGTGGAGAAAGGGAGGGAGCCGAATCTTGGTGGCGATATTGTTATAAAAGCCGCGCTGTTTACCCGTCGTTGCACACTCACATATGCCATTGCTACTGTGCTTAAACTTAATCAGCTCGTTCTTAGCACGACTATCACAAGTTTTACAGTAGTCGTTGACGATAATTATCCTAACCCATGGCTGAACGGGAAATTTGAGGCTAAGAAACTCAAACTGTCGGGGTACTCTCGCCGCGGATAGAATGGATCGGAGTTCGCGCAAAAGGCAACCGACATTGTCCAAGAGTATATCACCAGGTTCAGTCAGCGGTTCATGGCGATTTGGGGAAACCAACGTGGAGATCGCTATTCCGAGACGGATCTTTGTGACTAATGGGAGAGCAGGGCGAAGCTTAATGAAATCCAGGATCGTTCCAAGGGTATTCAGGGCAGAAGCCTCAAGAAGGTGCCACTGGAGGCTCAGCAACCTGACGGTGGCCATGTCAGTGAGAGATTGAGCCAGCTGCCAGTAAATTGTTGCCAAAATCGCAGGACTCGAAGCCGTGGACCACCAAGGGCCTCACCCGCAAAGCATTTATAAATCCTAGCGATGCGGAGCACATATTACTCAATCGGTGGTTCAACTTGGGTGATCGAGCCGTCTATATTCAGGATTCCGGCAAAGTTCCAATCGCCACCAGAAGGAGTGTCGTCGTCCTGACCCGACAACAAGACAGGCCTCATCGAATGCAGTTTTCGACCACACCTTTATGAGGCGCATAAGGCTTAGTGACATGTGATCCCAATTTTCCGAGGAATGGCACTTCCGGTCTCGGGTGTACTGGACCTTGCCGATCGCGAAAAAATCCTCGAACCCAAAGCCATTGAATTAGCCAAGCCTCCTCCTACCACTTCTACATGGGATAAGCACACCCCCTGCCCTATACCGCCCCAAAACGTGGGCAGCTTTATCACAGCTGCCACAGGGGGCGGCGGCTGTAACCCCCAGGGTGCAAACTCGCCCCACCCTGGAGGGAGCCGATTGGCTCAAGGCGGAATTTGATCGAACTGTTAGAATCACAGTTTTCCACCGCAGCCACGCAAAACAGTCGTCTACAGGGATACTCATCCTCTGCAGGTGGTGGCGGTGGTGGCAGGACAGCAAATCATCAGACATATGGTGGCTCCCAAGTGAGATTGCAGAGGCCCCAGTTCTCCGCTGGCGACTCTAGAACTGTTCCTCCACCGGCGAATCTCAATATCCCAAGGCGCGGGCGGAGCGGGAGGGGTGGTGGAAGATGCCGAGGTGGTGGTGGGAATGGAAATGGGGCGAGGGGGGCAAAAGAGGCGCTTATAATGTGCAGAAGCAGGAAGGATAGTTATTCGATAGTTGGGAGCTTGCGCATTTTTGTCCAGTTACTCACTTTACTTGCGTTTGTCTGGTGGCATTGATGGCTTCTCATTCTTGATTGATCGGGTTTTTGCATAATGAGAGGAGTTGGGCGGGTGATATTTTTGGCAATACAAGATCATTTTTTTCTTCCCCCCAGGAGAGTTGCCTTTGTGAGTAGTGATGCGGTGGCTACTGGTACCGTAGCTGTGTTGTGATACAAGGATGGCATGTTTTTTTGCGCACAGTCTATTTAGACCTCCCAGCGTAAAGTTACAAACCCCCCACATCACATCACAACCAATCACTCGAACCAGAGCCTCACACCAACTCTATTGTCTAACAATATAATGACCGAACCCTCCATTCAGCAGCAGAAACAAGACCCCCCTCTTATTCTCCGCCCCATCCTCCACCCCTTCCCCTTTCTTCTATCCAGCTACCCCTCTATGTTATCTATCCCTGCTCACACCCGCGTTCTCAAAACGGCTCTTATCCGCTCTCATGCCCCACCCATCCAGTAGCTCCTGCATCTTACACTGCATGAATGGATAGAGGAGGGTTCCCGCGATGCGTAGTGCTTCGGTGGAGAGGTAGACTGCTAATTTTCTATGCAGGATCTGTACAGGATCTAGGATAGCCCGGGGTGGGGTGTGCTAGAGGCGCTAGTCTAGAATAAATTAGTTACCCTCCGGGGGGATGGTAATGGGGATTCGCTTCATGAGCTACCTTCGTAAGATCATTTAATATCCCGTGTGGATGTAGGTATTCCATTTTCTCCCCTGTGAGGGGAGGGGTCCTTTGTTGGAGGCAGTTATGCTCTTGGGCCTCAGAGGAGGGTTCTCACAGGTTCAATTAGCGGCGGGGGTTGACGGGTCTTTCTAGGTCAAACTTCCGCCCCAGGATGCGGCCGGCAATGTTTCCTAGGCGTTCTACACTGCCCCCTCTCGTAGCTGGTGATTATGGTGAGCAGGTCACAGTCGCCCTCATCCGTGATGCTAGTTTGGTGAGGTAGAAGTGCGTGGCATCTAGGTCAAATTAGGAGATTGCGAAGAAGGGGCCTGTGCCGCCGCCGGTGCCCTTCCTCTTTTTCCGGAGGTTCATGGCCCTGTGTTCGTGTGTTAGGATGAGACGTGGCAGGAGGAGGTTGAGGGCGAGGAGGAAGGGGGGTGAGTAGACTGGGTGAAAGCTGAGGATGTCCTTGCATATCACGTGTCTTTGCAGGCAAGAAGGAGATTGAGGAGGGGGACAGTTTGGGTATTGTACTGTCCGTGAAGTAATTTGTGCGGAGGTTGAGTCAGAAATAGATCTTGTGTGAGAGGGAGTCATTGGGGTGTCCTATTGGGGGTGAGAGCTCAGGCGCAGGGTGGATAGATCTTCTATGTAGTTTTCCACCGCTGAGGTGATTTCCTTGTAGTGTGCGCAAGGTATAATCTAGTCTGGGCTATTCCGGTAGAACTCTAGGAGCCGTAGAGCGAGGGCTGAGGGACGGAAGTGGCTGCTATTTCCATTCCACAATTTTCTGTCTCCCGATGGAGATCTGCTGCTTCCACTACCGAAGCTAGGCTGTTCCATAACTAGAAGACTTCGTCCGGGATGGAATATCATTCCTAATTCTCGCCGGCATAGTTGTAACTACTGTCCTCCAGTCCGTGCCAGTGGTATTTTTCCTGTGTCAACATGCGCGAGGGAGCAGATGCGAATGAAAAAGTCGTAGGAGAAATTGGCTTCTGCTACTAAGTTCTCTTAAGGGTGGGTGGTGGGTTGTGATGGGGAATGCCAACCGGAAAAGACCTGGACTTTGTCAGAAATTACGTGTTAGAATTGCCTACCGAGGATAATGTCATTCCGGCTGGCTTGCTGGATTCTCATCCCTTGTTCGCCTCCACTTGCACTTAACGGCGTTTTCAGGCCGAGAGGAAGTTGGAAGCTTTTCAAAATATCGACCGCAGCCATCTGTGTATAAATGCTCGATATGTGGATATGTCAGCTGGCGGACATAATATCGAGACAAAAAGAGGGGAATGAGTACGAGGATCGACAAATAGAAATAATGATACAAACAGTGTTCCGGCACAAACTAATTCCATCGCCCCCACAAATTAACCCATCCTAAAACCCAATTGACCAATTTGAGTTCTGAATACTAGGGGAGCCGCTCAAACCAGAATTCTCTATGGGAAAATCCAGCACCCAGCTAGCATACTAGACGTTGGTACCATTTTCCACTAAGTACAATTCAAAAGTCCCCCCTCACCCAGGTCGCGCCAACCCAAGCGACAACCCACCAGTCATCGAGGAAGGTTCACTTGCCAGCTTGTTGCGCCTTGGCGAGTTGTGGAGAATCGATCTTGGCTCCTTGCTTCCGAACCTGTTTTTCCTTAACCCTTCATGGCACAAGCGCCGCGTCAACGACTGAAAAATACTCGTAGAGGATGCAAGAAGGGTTTAGAAAGTTATGAACCTCATTGGCCTACCCATGGGTTGTTACTCGATAATTGTGTTCTTTTTTGTGTCCTCGCTATGCCTGATGGAGCACGAATACCGGGATCACAACGGGCTCCAGGCATCCCCGTTCTGCGAGCGGGGGGGTATGGGACTCTCCGCCCTAGCCGAAATCTCGAGTTACTTGTACAAAGACATACTCTGGTATGGTATTCTATTCCACGAACTTAAGTTTACTGGGTGCTAGAAGTCTTAATTATCTAGAAGCGTTTGCCAAAGGTGTGATACCATACCCAGGTTCCCCACAGGTTATTACAGGAAAAAAACAAAAAAACACCACAGGCGACCCTGCCCTCAGAAGGGGAAAATCCACGTATCGCAAGCAGCCCGATATCGCATCACAATTCCACTCACTCTGCAGTGACCAACAGGCGCATTTTTGAAACCGGATGGCCTAAGAATACTTCCAGCAGGCAGCCCAACACCGTCCCAATGACACAATCCACTAACCGATTACCCGCTACTCCAAGTATAACACTGTATTAATCTCTCAGCCTGTCGCTTTCTGGGTGGGTAGGTGAGATTAGATTTCCAGAAGCAACCGCCAACAGCCAACCGAACAGCGCAGAGAACAACTCTGGTGGTGCTTAAAAAGAATCTGAAAAATTAAAGCAGTACCTAGTAGTAGGGGGTTTTCTTTTTCTGTTTTTATTGTGGTGCCCGGTCGACCATTGCGAGCCCAGCCATCGGTTGCCCGCTCTGGGCACCTGATCTCCACCCAAGCATTGTAGCGGTAGTCTAAAACCTTAACCTACACACGACGTGGGAAGAGAGAGGGTATTAGCGGCGCTTATTCTCCAGGCTCTAATAGCCTAATCTACTGTCCAGCAAGACAGACTAGGGAACGTGCTTTGAGCATTGACGAATATTTAAAGGCTCAGAAGCCCACAATTCGAGGGATGAATGCCGATCGCAAACCTTAGCCTACAATTTAAGTCAGTTACAGATCATATCTTCCACGGGATCCAACGTGCTACGAAGCTTCGATCGCACTGTCCACTAAAATAAGTAACTAGCCGCGAAAGCTGGTTATCGGTGGTGATCGTACAATTGTCATAGTCGGCCCACGTACGCCTAGGACCCGGATGCACATAAGCACGGCTAGATGCAGCCCCAACCAAGTCATTATGCCTCTCCGAGGTCTGCACGAACAAGTACTGATATCTGCCTTGTCAAAGAGCTGTAGATAAGTAGCTCTGGATTATTTTCTGATAGCGCCAGAGCTCGCTTAGCCCGCTTATGCTTTTGCCCGAGCTAGACATACATAACGAGTGATAGAAAATGAAACATGTTTACACCCGACATCTTCGAGCCGCGCTGTTAGACTCCAGACGCTATGCATTCCCGGGTTGTGGCCCCGATTGTAATATTGGACGTGGTTACAATAGTTCTTGGTAAGATTTACATTGGGTGTCATGCGGACGTGTTGATATGCATCAATGCATGAGCAGCCTGGGTACGGTATCACACCACTGGCAAACGCTTCGGGATAATGAAGACTTCTAGCACCTGGTAAACTTAAGTCAGCGGAATAGAATACCACACCGGAGTTTGTCTTCGCACAAGCAACTCCACATTGCGGCTTCGCAGTGGAGTCCCCTACCCCCCCCCGCAGAACGGGAATACCTGGAGCCCATTGTAATAAAGTAGTAACCTGCCGCAAGATCAATTACTGTTCATGCGCTATGACGCACGGCGGCGACACAAAAAAGAACACAATTATCGAGTGACAATCCATGGATAGGCCAATAAGGTTCATAACTTTCTAACCCCTTCTTGAATCCTCTATTTTTCCGCCTTTAACGCGGCGCTTGTGCCATGAAGGGTTAAGGAAAAGAGGGGTCGGAGGCGGGGAGCCATGATTGATTCGCCAGCGGGCAGTTGCCGCGCCTGTCGTTCGCTAACCGACTTGGCAACCAAGGCAACCTTGCTCAATGACTGGATGCTGCATTTTCTCACAGAATTCTGGTTTGAGCCGCTCCCCTGGTATTCGCCACGCAAATAGGTCAATTGGGGTTTGTGCTGGTTTGATTATATGGCGGCGATGGTATTGGCTGGTGCCGGAAGGCTCTTTGTATGATGTCTTCTAATCGTCCATCGCGGCACTCATCCCCCGCTTGTTATCTCGATTTTATGAAGTCCGCTAGCTAAGACAATATGACAGATCCACATATTGGGCGTTGAGCCTATAAACTGACGGCAGGGGCCGATGTTTTGAAAGGCAGGCGGGTTCCTCTCGGCTTGAAGGCCCTGTTGAGTGCGGGTACACACGAGCAAGGGATGAGAATCCAGAAAACCCGCCGCAATGACATTATCCTAGCGAGGCAATTTCTGCAACGTAACTTCCCACAGTCAAGGTCTTCCCCTCCCTTTCCTAATCACAGCCCATCACTCACCCTTAATAGAACCTAGTATCAGAAGCCGATTTCTCCTACGACTGTTTCATCCGCATCTGCCCCCGCGCATACTGGCGCAGCAAACTACAGCTGGCACTGACTGGAGGACAGTAGTTACAACTATGCCGGCGAGAATCAGGAGCGATACACCATTTTGGAAGAAGCCCTCTCTCTGTAAAACGGCCCAGCTTCAATTGGGTCCAAAATCAGGCAGCAGGCAGCAGATCTCCATCGGGACGCAGAAAGTCATGGAATGGAAGAAGCGAACTACCACTTCCGCCACACAGGCCTCCCTCCACGGCTCCTAGAGTTCTACCGGAATAGCCCAGACTAGATCGTGCCCTGCGCGCACTACAAGGAAATCACCCCCGTGGAAAATTACCTAGAGGATATATCCATCCGGCGCCCGAGCTCCCTCCTTCAATAGGACACCCCAATGGCCACGGACTCCCTCTCGCACAAGATCTATTGCTGGTTCAACGCGCCGGCAAATTAATTCACGGACCCATACCCAAACTGTCCCCCTCCCTCTTCAATCTCCTTCCGGCCAGCAAACACATACGCCATAGGCAAGGGCATCCTCGGTTTATAACCCGCCATCCTCCTCGCCCTCAACCTCCCCCTACCATGCCTCATCCTAACACGCGCACTGGGCCATGAACCTCCGGAACATGAGCAAAGGCACCAGCGGCGGCGCCGACCCCTTCTTCGCGATCTCCGGATTTCACCTGGATGCCACGCACTTCAACCTCCCTCACAAAGGGGGCATCGCGGACGACTGCGACTATGACGTGCTCACCGCGATCACCAGTTACTAGAGGGGTTGTGTAGGCTTCCTAGGAAACCTAGCCAACCGCATCCTTGGGCGGAAGTTCGACCTAGAAAGAGCCATCTACCGCAGCCTCGAATTCAACCAGCGAGAACCCCCTCCGAAAACCAAGAGCACAACAGCCTCCAACAAAAGACCCCCCCGCTAAAAGTGTCGAAAATGGAATACCTACATCCGAACAGGGCATTAAAGGATATTATGAACATAGCTCACGAAGCGATCCCCCCTTACCATTCCCCCTGGCGGTGACTAATTTATTCTAGACAAACAAGTGCCAAGCACGCCCCACCCGGGGCTATCCCGGATCCTGCACCAGTCTCCACCGGAGCGGTGCGCTTCGCAGCTGTATCCGTTCATTCCGGGGAAGATGCAGGGCTTACTGGATGGATGGGGCATGCGCATGGATAAGGCAGTAAGGGTCAATTAATTTTTCCGGTAACTCTTCGGGAAAATTACAGGCATTGTGCTGCGAGTCAACTTCTCTTATATCCATTCTTTCGCTTTGTTGCGACATCACCGTGACTATAGTTAAAGCGAAAGACTTGTGCAGGTATTTAAAAGAAAAAGTAAGACTCATAGCAGAGTGATTTGTTTAGCCTTATCTTAATACTTGGAGCACTTGGAGCACTTGATGATTTATTTCACCTCCTCATTGCATGTATATCCCTCATTGTTGTCAGTTCAAGGGCATCACCATATATCACTCCTTGTTTGTCTGCAGACCATCATCGAATTCATAGCATATACACACTCCGCTAACCGCGGTAATGTCAACCGCAATAAGATCACGAATGGCCACAACAATACCGCCAATCTGAACCGAGTCATGGCCTATGAGAACCCAGAGATTATGCGGTGGCTCTCGCCACTGGACCCCCAGAGAAGGCACCAGGATGTGCGTACCGACTGGTTTGATAGCGTGCGCAGTTGGCATTTGGAATCAAGCGAGTTTCGGGAGTGGAGAAGTGGTGAAGGTGGTGCAGACAAGGCTGTGTTGTTTTACTACGGGAATCCGGGGTGGGAAAGACATTTTTAAGGTTAGCGACTGGCCTTCGGGACGAAATAGGAGTTATCACTGACGGCAGGCGATCTTAGTTCGTTGGTGATCGATAGCCTATGTGATGAGCCGGCGAAGAAGATATTGCTGTCGCGGAATTCTACTGCGACTTCCGTGACCAACAAGAACAGACTACCGCCAACATTATAGGAGCCATCCTTAAGCAGCTGGTAGCTAGAGCGGAAGTACTGGGGGACATGGAAACAGCATTTCAAAAGGCGAAAAGGGAGCTCGGTGGCCGAGGTCTGGCTTCAGGATATGGTGCGCATGCTGAAGCAGGCGATTGCCACATTACCGCAGGTTTTCATCTGTATTGACGCATTGGATGAATGCCTTCCTAAGAATCTACCGGAACTTCCTGAGCGACTGAAGGGTATCTTTTAGGAGTCGCCGAGGACACGAATATTTGTCACAGGGAGGCCTCATGTTGAGGTTGAAATTGTAAGATATTTCACCACTGCGGTTATAGTACCTATCAACCCTAGCACGTACGAGATAAAAGGATATTTGGAGAAGCGCTTGGAGATGGACACGATGTAGGACGCGATGTCAGACGTTTTGCGTGCAGATATCTTGAGATTTATTCCCGAAAGAATATCTGAAATGTGTGTACAGTAGAAACATCTAAACTTCCCGCTCTATGAACGATTTTACATCGACTAATTATGGTCTCCAGATTCCTCCTTGTTTCGCTAAACATCGACGCCATCCTGGGAGGGTTTACCATCTCTGAGAGAAGACAAAAGCTGGACGGGGTGACCAAGGGCCGTAATTTGGGGGATGCATACGCAACAACCCTAGCACGAATGAAGGTCCAGAAGGAGGGTAGATCCAGAATCGGAATGAAAGCCCGGATGTGGGTATCGAACTCCGACCGGCAATTATACACCACCGAGCTATTCCATGCCTTAGGGGTAAAGATAGCATTCACAGATCTAGATGTTGGAAACAAGGGGGAGGGAGAAAGAAAAACCAATAGTTGACGTGGTGAGGCACCCCCGAGTACGTGCCAAGGCCAATCATGCACAAGCGATCATTAACATGAAGTCGAATTTAGGTTAATGATCATTTGTGCGGGATTAGCCTTGGCATGTACGCGCAATGGAGGTGTTTGCTCCCTACTCATGAACTCTCCCCCCACCCACTCCCCACAAGAACCACAAACTCTACCCCCTCCACACACAACTGAAACCTCATAGCTACAACAAAAACCTCTATTCCTCACTGGCGCCCCACCCCTCTCTCTAGTCCCCCCCTAAAACAAACAAAAAGTAGGGCAAAATGTTTCGAAAGACCCCTGACCTCCGAGTCGCACCCAAGCAAACCAGTGGCGGTGCTGGACCCAGTGTTGGCGGTGGAAGTGGAGATGGCGGTGGGCCATCTCAGCAACGGTCCCTGTCCGGGTCTCCTGTTCGTCGATCGGCATCCCCACAAAAGCGGGTTAATGATGAGCGTGAGGCCGACCGCAAAGGGAAAAAAAAGCAACGAAGTGAGAAGGAACTTGGTGGGGACAACCCCTCATACTCTGGCACCGAGGAAGAAGATTTTGTCTGTCCGGTCCGTTCCTCCGGTTCCTCCTGTCGTGCCAAAATGGAGACATTTGAGCGTCTCAAGTAAGTTTCCTACACCCCGACATGTTTACTTGGGCGGTGCAAAGGTTTCTGGAAATACTAGCCAAGGCAACTCCAATGCCCTAGTGTGAGGTTCAATGATTTGAGTTCTTATAACTATTGCCTTGGGGACTGTGCCTTTGTTACCCGTTGTCTCGATGACCTCTACGATCACGAAACAGACGCCCACCCGGGTGAAGAATTAAGGGTTTCGCGTTTCCGGAACCTGGACCTGGCAGCATACAAGGAACAGGCAGCCATGCGGAACGCAAAAACCATGGACCAAATCAACAAAATATTTTCCGGACAGGAAGGGCCGGAGCCTGTGGCAGGCGCCCCTGGACCGAGCGGTTTTGTTGCTGCGGGTCGTGATGGGGAGGATGATGGGGAGGATGATGGGGAGGATGATGGGGAGGATGATGGGGGAGATCCAGGGGAGCGGTATGGGGGGGATAATCAGGAGGGTGAGGAGGAGGGTGAGGAGGAGGGCGAGGAGGAGGGCGAGGAGGAGGGTGAGGAGGAGGGTGAGGAGGAGGGTGAGGAGGAGGGTGAGGAGGAGGGTGAGGAGGAGGGTGAGGAGGAGGGTGAGGAGGAGGGTGAGGAGGAGGGTGATGGGGGAGATCAGGTTGGGTGGGAGGCTGCTGAAGGTTTTATAGAATTAAATTTCGCCAACTTCGCCCAAGCCTGTACGGAGGATATAAGACGTGAGTACAGAACTGCCCCTAGATCTCGCGCCGAGATGGAAGATGTTATCCACAATCCGAGGAGCTTTTTTGCCGCGATTGCTCTTGCAGCCAGAGATAACCTCTAATATGATAGGGACTGGGGTGCGGCCTGTGGGTCAGCTGCGAGGGGGAGAGGCCGGTTCTAATGGCCTCGGGGCCGCACTTGGTGATGCTGTTTGCCCATTGTTGGTTGGTGGGTCTTGTGTGTTTTGCTTTTTTTTTATAAAAAAAAAAACTAGTTTAGAATAGGAAGCTAGAAATAAAAACCAAGTGTCTGACCTGTCTTTGCTAGCCTACGAGTGGTTTGCTTTCTCATTTGTTGTACTTTTTGTAGGAAATTGTGGTCATGGTCACCGTAATATTTCCGGTTCCTACAGTCATGAGTGACCTGATGTCCTGATGGGGTGTGTATAGGATCAGGGCTATACTGGAATGTATCGGCGAAGACCCCGACCGCGAGGGCCTTATAGAGACACCCTCCGGATTTGCGAAAGCGATGCTATTCTTCATGAAAGGCTACAAAGAGAATCTTAAGCTAATTGTCAATAACGCTGTTTTCCAAGAGGACTATCACGAAATGGGTGGTCACCACTCCTCCTCTACCTACCCACCTCCGAGCTAGCCCCTAGTTGTGGTAGGGAAAGACTTTGAAATATTCTCTATATGCGAATAGCACCTGGCCCCTTTCACCTGGAAGATGCACATCGGCTACATTCCCCGCGGCAATGTCCAAGGTGTCCCCAAGTTCGCTCGTATAGCGGAGATGTTTACCCGAAGCTTACAGCTGCAAGAGCGCCTCACGAAGCAAGTCGCTGACTAGGGAAGGGCTTCTGAGATTGGTATGTGCTTAAGTCAGGCAGGGGGTTTAGATGGAATAGAGTGGTGTGGAGTATATTCGCTGATAAGGTGTGCTTGTGGAAGTGAATAGGCGCTGCATTGTGCGAGATTGGGTGTTTTATTTTCTCTTTTCATCCTGTTTGTTAGAGGTGCTGATGTAGATGCGTTGTGGGAAGCTGTCCACTTGGTATCACGGGCAGTGTTTAATTTGGCTGGTTAAGAACATGTGGGCTGTGAGGGGAGATAGTATAAGAATCGTAGGCTATTATAGGGGCGTATATATGAATGGACAGATCCCCCTCCTTTGAACATGGATGACTCATCCATCCGCCACCCCTGGTCCCGCTCCCAAATGTGGTTCAACTACTTGAGTAAGGGCAATCTACTCTGGGGTACCGTAAAAATCCGAATACAAGCCCGATGTGCTATATCGCTGCAATTTGCCTCTCGTAGTCAAGCACTGTGTATATTTCTTTTTTGCGCCCCCGCAAGGCGTGAGTTTGCTGCGACTGTCCTACCGCTATCCCAGAGGGGAAATTTCAACACAGGCCTTGTGTTCGAATTTTTACGGTACTCCATCCAAAACCTCTCTAATACAACAGGGTTAGCAAGCATGGAGAGAATAGGTGTCTGGGAAACCAAAAAAAGTCTTGCTTGGTCAATTTGGTTCATAGTCACAAAATTCCCCCCCACCCCAGTCAGCTGACATGTAGAGTCAATGTACAATAACTGTGAGGGTGAGATTGGATACTTAAACCCAGTTTGGTTCAACGCTGCCTAGGAAATATCGGAACAACCAACCATCAACCGCTCACTTTGTCATACCTGATATACGCAAGGCAAGGAGCAATTCCTGGTTTGTTTGAGAAATCCGGGATTTTTGTGAGGTTAAATTTACTAACTCTGCATCGCTGTATTCTTCAGCTATTCTTTCCATGCTACTCACAAGTATTATGTGTGGTTTGGTGGGTTGTTTGATTGGAAGATTAGTGTGTACAGGCTTTATAGCGCAGACGAATCCTCGAGTTCGTGTCACAAACACCAAGGGTGAGTAATAAGCAGTGAGGACTTCGGAAATCAGAGAAACAGTGTACTCGGTATCAAGGGTAAGTATGGCGCGATGCCACGAAATGTCTGGGTTTATCTCCTATTCTGGGGGGTGCGCCCGACTTTTGCCTAATACCGAGTACTGAGCCAAAGTAGCCTGGAACGGGCTTTCCCTCAGGTATCAAGAGTTGGGTAGTTCGAACTTTTGTTTTCCTGTTTTTCTCTGTTTCGTTGAATAAACTGAATATTTGTTTTACCGGCCCTATGTCGGATTACTATTGTGTCTTGCATGAGTGAGAGTTCAGCAAAGTCCATACATTTTAACCCAAATATTTGCCACTCGGCTGACGAAACCCAATTCCTACTGATTGCAATTGATCCATGTTCGTCACCCGCTAGCTTTCGTCAATTGGAGTCTGTAGTTGAGTGGATCGCGGACCAATGACCTGGTACCAAACTGTCTTGGTTGGGTATATGACCGGTAGTTTATCAAGCCTAAGACTGGAATAGCCAACCCATTGCAGCATACAGTGCTGGTACCGGTATATAGTAAATTAGTTCCCACATGCGCTATGCCGCCGGAAATTTCCCTCACCACTGGCAAACAAGATGCCACAGGTGATGGGGGAAAAGAAGTCAGCGGGAGTCTCCCAGAGAATTTCGCAGCAGCCGATATGTGGTGATGGATGGCTAGGATGGATCAAGATAGGTTTCCTCGGCATAGCGCATGGAAAGGTCATTACCGCGACTTTATCCTTCGCGCTTTCCATCTTCCTCCAAACAGCACCACTCTCGATAATCAGACGTCTAACCGAATCCTGCTTCCCCGGCCCGACATACCAATACCACAGCGATCTCTCCCCCATAGTCTCCGTGCACCGGAACTTCGACTCCCTCGGATTCGCCATCGACCACCCGGGTAGGAGTAACACGGACACCTACTATGTAAACAAAGACACCGTCCTACGCACACCTCCGCGCACCAGGCCGACACGTTCCGCTCGGAAACTTCAGGCCGGTTCCTTATTTCAGCCGACGTGTACAGTCGGGATGCGATCAATCGCAGTCACTACCCGGGTTTCCCTCACATTGAAGGGGCAAGGATGTGGTCGCACAGGGAGTGCAAGGCGAGGGGGGGGATCACTGCTGTAATCAATGAGGAGGTCGAGGGTATGCCAAAGCACGGATTAATGTCGAGGATCCGAATCCCCGTTCGATGAGAAGAGGAATCAGCTGCAGGTGGAGCATACACCCGAGGAGGTGCGGGCTGTTGGGGCGCACTTGAAGCTTGGTCTGGAGCATGTCGTTGCGGAGGTGTTTGGGCAGGCGAGGGCGGCAGCGGCAGCGGCCGGCGATGCAGGTGCAGAGGGGGCGAGCGAGGAACCATTGAGGGTGAGGTGAGTGGAGGCGTATTTCCCGTTCACGAGCTCTTCTTGGGAGCTTGAAGTATATTGGCAGGTGAGTTGGTTGGAATTTTTAGGGAGTGGCGTTGTTCAGCAGAGCCTGCCAAAGAGTGCCGGTTTGTCAACCATCCCCCACCCACTTCCTCCCCCTCTTAACCGGTCTCCCTCTTCCCAGGCATGCCCGGAAAAATCGGCTGGGGCTTCAGCGTCGTCCTCGAGCGAGTCGCCATGCTTCTATTCGGAATCCCGGACATCCACTTCTTCTGGTCCCTTGACCAGCGCTTCCTGGAGCAATTCAAGGAAGGGGAGATTTTCAGATTCGTCCCGTTTTCAAAATTCCCGCCTTATTATAAGGACGTTGCTTTTTAGCTACCTAGCTCGAGCAGTGCCGCTAGGGGTCAGATACCGTTTCATGGGAACACATGATGGAGATTGTTGGAAATGCTGCGGGAGATCTCGCGGAGGATGTGAAATTGGTATTTAGCAAAAGAATATTTATGAAAATTGCTTTTTCTGCATGATTTAGTTTTTGGGGGTATATTAACATGACAGGGTAGATCGATAAATTCACGCATCCAAAGACTGGGCGAAAGTCGCTATGTTTCCGGATTAATTACGAATCGCTCGACAGGACCCTCAAGAGTGATGAAGTCAATTCCCTCGGTTAAAAGAGTTCTAGTTGAGGAAATTGGTGCTGAAGTACGGGAGAGGAGTGGGAAGTAGTTATACACCTTTTTTTCTTTTTTTCTTCTACTTCTAGAAATGCATATGCAGTACTTTTCGGTTTTGTCCCGACGACAAATATGACTTTCGTGTAAAGATGCTAGAGGAGAGAGGAGAGACTATGTAAAACAGAGCTTGTAAAAAAAAAGTTACACCGGAACGGTAAAAAGAAAAAGAAGGGGGAGCCAAACATCACGCCCCAAAAGTATACGAAAGTTAAGCAAATGGGTTCCTCGCTTTTTCTTTTTCTTTTCCTTTTTCTTTCCAAAAGAAAAAAAGAAAAGAGAAAAAAGGTTCTCATTAGTTTGTAAGTCCCCCTCGTCCGAGCAAATCGTAGCAAGACAACAACTGTTTGAAGATATTATGTCTGTCTCTCTCTTGCAGACGAGCATCACGCCGTCGTCAAGCAACGTGAAGGAAGCAGTAATGGCCGCTATTAGAAAATTCAAGACAAAGCCTTCTGACACGACAAATTATCCGCGGGCAGACTGGGATTTTTATTTTTTTTATTTTTTTATATCATATATTCGTTGTTAAGGTACAAGAAATCGCATGGAGCGCTAGCTATGGCGAAAACAAAACCCAAAATCCAAAATGAACTAACAAATGAAACATCCGAACCATTTCTCTTCAGATGGGGTCCGTACCGGTCCCAGGCCCACATACGGGCACGAAATTCAAATAAGTAAACCAAAGGAAACCCTCCTTTAACCAGCGGACAGCATGAAAAATAACGTATGAAAACCTGATTCTCCTGAGACGACATAAAGTACCCAAAGGAAACTACATTAGAAGAGCGGGAGGAAATTGAGCCGGCGGAGGAGGACGGGCGAGAAAACATGCCCGGTGGGAAGGCTGTGGCAGTAGACCTAATAAAGCGAGAGAGGGCGCCCAGAAGGGCAGCAGTAGACCAGACAGGGGCATCGGGGCCGAGCTCAGTGACCCCCTGAAGGTGGCGGGTCCTGGCGGGCTCTCTCGCGGGGCAGTGGAGGATGGCGTGCTCGAAGGTTTCGGGGGGCTCGGCGCAGCTGGGGCAGGTGGTTGGGCTGTCGTCGTCCCAGGACGGGTGAGCACGAAGGCAGCTCTTGCCAGATCTCATCTGGTGAAGGCGGCCCGCGTCGAATTTGGGGAGACCCATGAACGGATGGGGTTTGAGTGAGGGTCGATAGGCATATCTCGTAGAGTCCGGTGCGGCTTTCTCCCATTCTTCCATGAGGAGTTTCCTGCAGAGGAGCTTCAGTTGCGGGTAGGCGCGGCCAGGAGGGGGGTTGTGGTACGACTCGACGAGCAGGTGCTGGGAGGTGACCGGGAGGGGGGCGTGGCCGTCGGGGCCAAGGAGGAAGAACCCAGAGTGGGGGAGGGCGTCCAGGAGGAGGTGGGCCCTGTTTTTCAAGGGGGGTCTTGGCTGGAGCCAGGGCAGAGGCAGTCGGCTACCGGCATGTCTGCGGGAGAGGGCCCTGTGGTCGGGGGCGTGGCGGTACAGCGACGGTGTCTGGAGGGAGGCTGGAAGTCTGGCTGTCGCCGGGTTAATCTCCAGCGGGGAGCACATTACCCTAAGGTTGGCCAGACGGCGTTTGTACGCGAGGAGGAGGTCCAGTGGGGGGAGGCAGGCCTCGATGGCCAGGATGTCGATGGGGGTGCATGCGAAGCAGTTCGTCGACCACATCTGGACCTTGTGCCAGAAGACCGAGAGTTTCCTCGACATGTGGGCTGTGGGTGTGAGCACTTCTGCGCCATAGCTAAGGATCGGGAAAAGGAGCGAAGATGCCAACCGATGGCACAGGAAAGGGGGCAGGCCCATCCCGGGGGGGGAGAGCCTCTTGACGGCCACGAAGGCAGCCTGGGCCTTGACCAGCCTTTTGGTGAAGTGCGTGGTGGACGAGAACGAAGGTGTGAACCAATATCCGAACCACCGGACTTCGTCTTTGGGGGGAAAGATTGAGCCGTCTAGGTGCACTGGGGACCGGGAGATAGGGCCCCTATCTCTAGTTGTTCTCCCGTGGATAAGTTCAGTTTTCGGGACTGAGAAGCTAACACCCAGCCGGGCCCCTCTGGCCTTCAGCACCGCGGACTGTCTCTGTACGGACTGGATGTTACGCCGATAGGATGAAGAGGAAACTGTCAGACCAAAATCGTCGACGTAGGAGAGGGTGAGACCCTGGGGGATCTCGCAGTGGAGTCTGGACACGTAAATGACAAACAAAAGCGGGGAGACGGGGAAGCCCTGCGGAGTGCCTACAGCGACCGGCGCAAACACTCTTGGCGAGCCTTGGTAGCGGAGCCGGCACGTCCTGCCAGTGAGGAAGGACCTGGTCCAGGAGACTAGGTATGGGTTCACAGCCTTGCGGGCAGACTGGGATAGAAGTGTTGATTTATACTTGCTGACTTTTCAACCGGAGGATGGGGATATAGATTTACTCCTAGAGGTGTTTATGCGACAGATGCAGATTCACATCCTTGGTATTGGACCTGTGTTCTGGCCCAGGAATAAGATGGGGCGTTCCGTTGAGCACTTCCAACCCAAGGCTTAATGGCACAGACGGTCGCAGCGAGCAAATGCCTATCACGGTGGAAGACATTTTTTACTGAAATCCGAGTGATAAGGGGTGATTACTAGTACAACAAACTGTTACAATTCCTCATAACTTTATACTTTTTCTACCGGTCTCTCACAAAATTCCTCAAGCACACTGAACGATACCCTATTTGGGAGAAGATTCGCCCGGCGATTCCCCGAGAAGTGTCAGGGGCTTTGGATATTCCTACTCCGCATACCAAGGTCCAGCCCCACTCTTTCTCTAGGATCCCGACCCCGCCCTGGGGAGCCTAGTTTCCATCCTTTGTTCGTGATCAAAACCGCCGAGCTATGTATACGGACAGTCCCATTTAGAGACGCCACTACTACTTTCAGGCTATATTTCAGTTCAGAATCAGGGATACCGCGAACGCCCCTTGAGCCCTACGAATATCCGGTTGTGGTAGCCAAGCGAAGGGCGACAAAAACTCAAGAGCAGAAGATCAGTATCAAAGCTTATCCTATTGGGGGGTCACGAGCAGATACCTCAAGTGGAAGCTAGAGGGTTCTAGTGAGCTCTACAGTCTTCACAGTAGTCGGGACGAAACTGGGGTGGTGACCTACAGGGGTATTTGGTGGGCAAGAAAAACAAAAAAACGTCAAGGCTAGGGTCGCAGAAAATTAAATGTCATTAATCCCTGTTCGTCAAAACCCCAGTTCCATCGCGACTACGGTGAAGACCGTATTCTATAAGAGCTAACTCTATGAATGTGGAATAACTATACCGTCACTGACGATGAGTCTCAGCTCCCAATCTGGCTGTTACCCTGTAGCCCAAGCTATGGCATCGGTAAATTCAAGAGTGCCCCGTCGAAATTGTGGGGGAATGGCTGATGCGAGCGGAAGAATTTCAGAAGCTGACATGACGGAGTGGTGAAAGTGAAAGTAATAATGTGTCTAGTTTTGTTATGTAGATCTGGGGGTCAGTAAGGCATTATCATCCAGGGAGAGAAGAAAGGGAGCCCGTGCTAACAAGCCGCGATGTCAGTTTTCCGGTAGTGGGCAAGTCGTTCGATTAGGCCAAAGATAAAGCACTGCAGGTGCATCTTTTTTCCTAGCCTTTGCGGCCAAAAAGGGGTAGTCTGCAACCAGTATGCTAGGTTCTTGTTGAAAAATATGGTTGGTAGAATGGAGGAGATACCCGAGGATGTATCGCGGGCATTTCAGGACCAGAAAATCTCTATTGGTGGGAGCTGGCTTGAACCCTTTGATATCGTGAAGATACTACTTGCCATCACGTCCTCACAGGCCACCTCATGTGCGTTGACACTCAAGAGGAATGTGTGGAAGTGCAACAAGTCAGGCTCCATCATTCGCTGAATTAAATCTTTTAGAAGTTTACGGGCACTTGGATATTTGTGACCAGAAGGCCCCTCACACTGTAACAGCTGGAATAATTGAGAATCCCGCTAGGATGTTAGAGTCGCCTCTCATAGTAAGGGCTGTCCCAGCTAAGGGCTGAAGGTGAATCTTTTCGCTGTGCTTTCCGCGCCTTAATCCAAATAGAGAAATTCCAGATATCTTAGTGGCGTTCTCAATTATTCCAATTCTTACCGTATTCGGGCTGTGACTGCAAAGCGCCTTGTTGGACGAGTGATAAGAGTATTCATGTGACCCACCAAAGGTTCTATCATCAGACAACTGAGTATTAGGCTGGGCTAGGATGTAACACTAGGCACCATAAACGAGAGTCTGGGGGGAGAGATTCTGAGGAAGATTTCGGAAATTATATCGGAAACGTGCGCAGAAGCAATCACCATGAGAACGCCATCCCTTCTTCTCAGCTAATCGTATTATTTGGGTTTCTACTCGTGTCCTTAACTATCGAAGCAACCTTGCCAGAATCAGCAACATATCGGGGATGGAAATACCTAGCAGAATGACAGATGGATTGAAGATAGGAGATGCTTACAATGGGACAATGGAACCGATTGAAGCGCAGAGTGGGGATAAATTGAGGATCAGGATTCTAGCTGTGATGTTGATCAGTCATGAGGAACTGCTACCAAGGGCGGATGAGCTCTGCTACGTCCTAGGAGCTGATATACACTCCACGGATTCCAATGCCGAAAATGTCCCTTCGCTGTTGAATTGGTGGAATTTTGCCAAGGTTTCATTGCTATGGGTGGGGAGGCATGAGCTGTGCGACCGATCCACTTTATTCTCCAAGAGTATATATCTTCCCCTCCCAATATTTCAGTAGATTTCAATTCAGCGCAATTGGAGCTTTGCTTGAAATAATCAGTCTGAAAATGTTTATACAATGAGAACTTTTTATTACTAAATAAAAGTATTATACTGGCTGACCAATTTTCAGGGTGGTATCTCAACTCCTAAGATACCCAATCAAATTTAAACTTGCCTTCCACTCGTTGCCACATATGGGCAATTTCTAGACTGCGAGTGGCTTCTCTGTAAGATACTTTAGGTGGCTCAGTAACTCCTTCGGGAGGCAATCAGATACAGGCAGGAGCGAGGAACATCGACGGAAAATACAATGTGGGCGGACATGATCACACATACAGTATGATCCCAGACAAAATCAGGCAATCTGCCGAGGGCGAACTCAACGCATGGATGTCAACGAGATATCTACAGTTTTTCTACCAGAGGTATGAGAGCTGGAGGACGGAATGAGCCTAAAAATCCTTAGCACGAAGTAAATTTCGGAGGACAAGAGGCGTGCCTTTTTCGCCTATCGGTCCATTTTCTACCCTGGCTAAGACATAGCTCTCGCAGGACTAAACAACGGCAATCCACCAAGGTAGTGTACCCCTCTGAATTTTATAAGATCGATTGACAACCTGGAGCCCACAATACATCGAGTCAGAGCCTATAAAGCTCTTTGGAGGACGTGTACTAATGGCAACCCCTCAGCTTACTGATCCATCATAATCTCAAGAGCACAAAGTACAAACTCACCACGGTAGGCGGGGTGGAAACGCTAAGGTTTGTACATTGTATTCTCGGGTTTGCGATGGGTTGTCGTTAGGGTGCATCCTCCACGCTCCGGGGGTGGATTTGAATTAATTATGTCCGTCAGCCAGGTGGGCTGGGCAGAATGGCGGGCGCTCACGGCATATCACTCGGCGTCTAAAGAGAAGTGTTTGTTGAGAAATGTGTTGAGAAATGATCCTCCAGGGGGAGGTACGAGATATTTGCTTAAGGATTCCTACTCACTATTGCGTATAAGAGGGCGTACGCGGATGTGCGTATTCTGCATCATGGGCCAAATTTTCTCCTCGTGCATGATCGTGTCCATCACTATTCATGTTCCACTTAGCTAGCTAGAGAACTTAATAAACAATTACGGCGGCCTATAGCGACCAAAACCGCCACTGCGCCCAAATCTTAAAACTTGAAAATCAAAAAAAGTAAAAGGTCCCTCAACCATCATAATTTCGCAAGAAATAAATGTTGGGTTGGAACAACCCATTGCCAATTAGGTAAAGCTCAGGGGGGCTGCCGGGGGGGTTTCGGAGGAAGGGTTGCCTTGTTGCTCAGAGGTCAGAGCTCACCACGCACAGACCGGAGAGCCTACTGCACATATAGAACGATCGTCTCCCTGGAGTCGCGAACCTCGATGCTCGCTACAACTCGCATTCTCGTCTCCAAGCTCGCTACAGCTCGTGTTTTTTGTTACCCGCCCACCACCCCTAACTCTCTCAGCCGTTGAGGATCGGTAAGCCCGGATGGATGTAATCCTTTACCATTCTTGTTAATTAAACATTATTGAACAACAAATTGCCATCCTGACTACTGACTTTGTCATAATGCCACCGCTCCCATCGTTTCGGGTCCCCGGCAACAAGGGAATACTGCCAATCACTTTCATTAACTTTTACCCAACTAATGTGAGTAAGGTATGACACCCGTCCTCTAGATCAGCCACAAACTACCATGATACCTAAGTGAACGATAGGGTAGAGATATTCTGTTCTTGTTATAACACAAGTGTAAATACTGGTAATCCATATTGAGTGAATATTTCCTACTTAATAGATACAAAATGGATCATGCTCGAGCACAGTCGACGATAATCGACTATACTCAATGATGCTCGAGCAGTGGCCATGATCGGTCGCTCGATCAGGACCTACCCATTTGATCGATAATTCGATCATGGGGTCCCCTCGATCACGTGATCGTGGCCATCACTAGCCAGAAACGAAAAGCACAAATCTAGAATACCCAACAACAGACCACAAAGTCTACAAGTCCTTCTCATCCTACTTCTAGCATGTTGTAAATCCCCAGCGCTCTCCGGATTCCAACACCCACAACTCTGCGGCGTAGAACGTGCTCGAAACATCGGAGGAATCCCCATGGCCTGACAAACGGCGATTGGTGCGAGAAGAGGGGTTGATGATTCACCGGGCGGGGTAGAAGAGACGGGAAAACGGGGCAGTGAACATTGCGTAATAACTTGTGGAAATGGCGTGAGAGTGTTGAGCAGATGCGTGGAAGACTAAAGAATAATTGGGTATTTAAAGACTCCCCTCTCCCCGTCATTGTAGAGAGGCAGGTCAAGAAGAAAGTTATAAGTTAGTCTTTGATATAGTCTTTTGCATCCCCGAGCACTCCTCTTTGTCAACGCTGCAAATTCTATTCGCCACATTTTTAGACAGTGTTCCCAACCGTCCCGTCTGGACACCAGGGCCCTGGCGTCCTATAGTCCCGTCCGTCCCGGGCAGGGTGGGTAAGGACGGCTGGGCACGGCGTCCGTCTTTTGTAAACACCGCAGGACTGTAGGTTGACGGGCTGGCCCTTCAGTCTTTTTTGGAAATGGTAACTTCCGGTAGGTACCTACCGTCCTGTGTAAGGACGGGAGTCACCTCTAGGTTACCTACCGTCCTGCATAATGATGGGCGTCACCTGTAGGTTACCAACCGTCCTGCAAAATGATGGGCGTTACCTGTAGGTTACCTACTGTCCTGCATAAGGACGGGCGTCCCTTGTAGGTCAAAGAAGTGGAATGGGGTCAGGGTGCCCAGCACCAGGATCGGATATCATTGGAAGCATTGGTTGATTGATAGCGAAATTTGATACATAATAGTAGAGCCTAAGCTTCTCTTCATTAGAATAAAAATGTTTCACATCTTGATAACACTTACCTAATGCTCATGAAATTCGAAAATGAAACATAAACTAAGACACCTAGAGGGCCCGGCCGTCCGTCCCGGGCATAGGTCAGGACGGACTGCAACTGGGCGTCCGTCCCGTCCTAGGCTAAAGACGGACGGACTGGACGCTTGGGAACACTGTTATTAGATAGCATAGTTCCACAAGCAGAGGCAGGGGTGGTGGGTGAAGTAATAAAGAACAAGTGCTGTAGTGAGCTTGGGGATCTCACTGCCAGGAAAGTTGGTTGCTATAGGACTTGTTGGTGGAACGCTATGTCCTCTGCGAAGCCATCCTGCTGCTGCACCTTTTTGCTACCGCCTCCGGGATATTACCTCCACCCCCGAGTAATACCCGATGCGCTGTGCCCAATTGGCACTCGATTATCCCCATCCTACACCCTCCCGATTGCATACATTCTTTTTCGTCTAAGTTCTTGTTTTACAAGGTTGGTTTCCTCTTTGTTTTCCAAGTTTTGTTTCGATTCCTAACCTTTCTACCATTCTGCCTTGCCATTGCCCCTCACCCCATATTATGAATCATGATAATTATAAATAAGCCCACGAAATTCTGATGGTTGAGGAAGTTTTTTGCATTTTTCGATTTCAAAGTTTTAAGATTTGGGTGTTGTGGCGGTTTCGATCGCTATAGGCCGCCGTAAACAATCTTCCGCTGCGCAACAAAACAGTCCACTTCTTGACAGTGTTCATTGAAAAACGGTTCAATTGTCAAGCCGTATACCGGAAACATGTACGCGCGAGAGATGATAGGGAACTTCATTCAATCTCAGAGGGCCAGGAAGGCCTACTATTTATACAGTGGAACAGCAACATATATCCGCAGTAGGAAAGAAGATAAGGAAACAATTTGGAAAAGAGAAAACAAGTAAGAACAGAATTGCATAACCAGTCGACAGATTGGGCGGTAACCTGAGGGAAAAAGCCAAATGCAGTAAGTCCAGCTTGGAAAGTAGAAAACTGGAACCAAGGTCGAATGACCGGCTTTGTCGTACTCTAATGCGTAGACAGTGCATATCCGAAAGCCTAATTCCAACAGTGTTTGTCGGAAACTGTGGCTTCTCTGGATCCGGTTGCCGATAGTTGACCTCATCATATACCTTTCGTATAGGGATGCTGAGGTGACGTACCCATAAGTATCATAGTTGCTCGGTGTGACTGCTATTTTCCTGTACTATATTAGAGTCTCAGATATCCGGGTGATGAGACATGAGCCATTTGAGCCACATTATTGCACTGAGACCTTTATTGCAACACCAGATCGTACCATATTACCCTATATGAATGCCTCGGGACACCGGTACCGTGTTCATTACCCCAAAATAGAAATCTATGTGTAGGCCGGCCGCCTACCATCGGCCTGGCCCGTTGGGAACACTGTATAGCACTGGCACCCTGACGTAATATTTACCCCCATGTTCAGACATTTCTTGAGCGATCCCACTGCTAGGAATCGTAAAGGACAGCTGATGATTTCTAGAATTGCTATAGCGTTGTACAGACCACACTGATTTCGGCAATCTTCAGCCGTAGTTGGTGGAACTTGGTTGTAGCGTTTCCCCTATCCTCCTCGCATTTATTGCGATGGTGGCTAGTATGTTGGGCTGCTAAACCTGGTGCCCCCCACAGGGACCGCTGCTGGAGAATAACCTCTAGAAAAATATAAAAGAGGTGGCTTCCAGTACCTGCCTTCCAACACCAGAGTCAACTCGAGAAGACTGAACCGACGAAAACGAGCTCCTATTTGACAAGAGGGGGGACAACAAGGACAAATACTAGCACGCTATAGCATTCGGAGGTTGCGAGGACATTACTATAGCAAAGTCGTGCTCACCTTAAACATCTGAAACCATGGGTGGCCGAACACCGCTCTGGTGGGCCGCTATGAATGGGCGTGAGGAAGTCGTCAGGATCCTGCTAGGGCAGGGCAACGTCAATCCCCAGTGCGCCGACGAACATGGCCGGACACCGCTGTCAAGGGCCGCTGGGAAAGGGCATGAAGGAGTCGTGAAGATAATGCTGGAAAGGAATGATGTTGATCCAGACGCAGTTGATGGAAAAGGCAGAACACCGCTCTGGTGGGCCTCTAAGAATGGGCATGAAGAAGTCGTGAGGATACTGCTAGGGCAGAGCAACGTCAATCCCCAGCGCGCCGACAGGGACGGCCTAACACCGCTCTGGTGGGCCTCTATGAATGGGCATGAAGGAGTTGTGAAGATACTGCTGGAACGGAATGATGTCGATCCCGACGCAGCTGATATGCATGGCGGAACACCACTCTGGTGGGCCGCTGTGTGTGGGCATGAAGGAGTGGTGAGGGTACTCCTGGGGCAGGGCAAGGTTAATCCCCAGCGCGCGGATGAAGATGGCGTAACACCGCTATCGGTGGCTGCTATGAGCGGGCTCTTAGGAGTCGTGAAGATACTACTGGAACGGAATGATGTCGATCCCAACACAGTTGATAAATGTTACGGAACGCCGCTCTTGAGGGCCGTTTGGGGCGGGCATGCCAAAGTGGTGAGGATACTCCTAGGGCAAAGCAAGGTCAATCCCCAGGGTGCCGACGATCGTGGTAGAACACCGCTGTCATGGGCAGCTGCGAAAGGACACGATGGAGTTGTGAGGATGCTACTGGAACGGAATGATGTTGATCCTGACCTCGTGGACCAAGACGGCCGAACACCACTCTCATTTGCCGCGGGGATTGGACATGTAGGAGTTGTGGGGATACTACTGGGACGAGACAAGGTCAATCCTAATACAGGTGACAAACGAGGCCGGACCCCACTATGGTGGGCAGCGCGGTATGGACGTACTGGAGTGGTGAGGATGCTACTAGAACAGAACCACCTCTATCAAGCCATATTTGCTCCCATATGTGATGAAGATGGCCAAAGCCCACTCTCCGTGGCTGTGCAGTTTGGACATGAGGAGACTGTGGAGATACTACTGGAACGAGACGACCTCTCTTATTATATAGCAGACAAACAAGGCCGGACGCCGCTCTCGTGGGCTGTGGCGCTTGGGCATTGGAAACTTATTTTTGTGTTGGAGCGTAATAGACGTTACTACGAAAAATCGCATTAGGCCCGAATTTAGTTGATGTATACTGGAGAGATGGAATTCTCTTTGATAATTGATAGAGTATGATACAGGAGTTAGTATAGGGCATGGCCGGCGTAGGGGTTGTGTGAGGTTAAGTAGCCCCTTCTCATTATACGGGTTTTCCGTGTTGGGTGTACGAAGTCGGCTCTCTACTTGTATGTAGCGTCCAGCCACTGTGAAGAAAACACCACATTATTGTCATCGAGTGTTGAGACTGGTGGCTATCAGAAGAAAGTTAAGCGACTCCTAGCGCGGTTAAGTACTAGGATTCACAGAACCATGTTAAGTGTAGCGCATACCAACCCCTGGCGCTGACCTATAATGGATGAAAGAGTGTTGGGTGAGTATATCAGTGGCCCCAACGGGCCAGGGCGGCCAGGCATCAGGTAAGCCGGGCCCGGCCTATTGAAATTGTCTCGGATCTAGCCTGGCCCGGCCGGGCCCGCCTATTGACCATATAGGCTTTTTCCCGGCTGCCTGATAGGCCGGCCTATGTGGCCTCGGCCGACCCTCTCATAGCGAGCGGCCACTCCGTGTCAACAGCAAAATTCACGGTAAATGTTTCCCAATTACCCAACATGATTAAAAATAAAGGAACAATTTCGCTTTATTAGCGAAAAAAAACATTAAAATACACGAGAGATAGTGAATTAATTAATTGAATTGTAGAAAAAGAGCGGCTCTTTTGGTGGATCAATTGTGCATGGTAGGATGGTGACTAGTTCGAAGGTATCAAGACTAGGGGTTCACTGTATCATAAATAGTTTACAAAATAACATTGAAGATACAACAGTTTCTCTTTATTCACTTGGGGATTTAAAGTAGTTCCTGCTAAAGAGCCAAGATAGGGGGGAATGATGGTCGGATAGGGTAGTGCTGCTGGCCCTGAGGGGGGTATGGGGTTGGAATACCCTTACAGCGATCTGTCCTCAAAGCTAATATCGGGACCTATAGGCGCCTATCAGCCCTGGTCGGCTTTCGTAGGCCGATCGAATTCGGCCTATATTGGCCTAGGCTACCTTCTGGAGTGGCCTGCCTTGGCCCGGTCTACGGCCTAGCCCGTTGGGAACACTGGAGTATATGGGACCACTGTTCACGAATCACACAAAATCACGTTCTCCGGATGGCTTACACAAGCATCTCATATACGGAATATACCGGTACCGTAACCGAAATTGTAAAAGGAATTTATTCCACAAAACCTGAGAAGGCAACATGAGCAATCAATTCACACGGAATTTTAGCATGAGTGAGAATCAAGAATGAGGAGGGAAAGTAATTGACTTTCTCTAATTCTTAATCAGAGAAGAAAAAAAGGAAATGCACAATTATACTACAGCAATGAATGGACGAGACGATAAGAATAAAAAGGAGAAGGTAAAGTAAAGGAAAAAACAAAAGTAAAAAGAGGTTGCAAACAAGTGGCCTAGGTTCGGTATTTTCATTCCCCCTTTTTTGTCTTTATTCTTTGAGTTTGTCACCATTATCAATCATTTTCACCCCTTTTGTATTGCAAGCACTCACTCCCGCTCCCTCATTTCATGGCCGGAATGCGCACCCCCCTGTGCTGTAACCTCTGCATTCAAGACACAACGCAAAACACAATATAAGCGGGTTACAGGAAAACGACCTAGGAAGAGAAACAAAATGACAAGTAAAACTGATACTGCTCAATGTCGAAGGAAGAAAGAATTCATGATGATCCGGTTACCCATTTCCCTCTTTGCGAACCTAAAGGGAAAAGAACAAGAGAACCCGAAGAGCAATAAACCAAACTAGGAAAAGGAGGAAACCGACCCTATTCGCCGGTGGCTGCACACCTTTCAAGAGACAAGCAAATGCAAAGTGTAACAGAAAAACTAAGATCAGCCTGGAAAACAAGCGGCAGACACTACAGCCTTTATGCTTAGCGGCCCTCTCCTAGGAGGCTCTACTTCGCAGTTGTAGACTCTCCTTTCTGATCAGTCGATTCCAGGTCCGTCCCCATGGGCTTGGGAGATATACCAATCTCCTTGTTCTCTTTTCCCTTTTCCAGCTTAGACTCATCTTTCATTATCTCACCCTCATCCCTGTTCTATGTTGCAGCAATTCGTTCTAACGCCTGGTCATCATTTTCTTCCTCCTTGCCCGGCTCCTCATCGCCAAACACCTCCCCATCCTCTGAGTCAGTCGAAACCTCAGATCCGTCGTTGGGCATAATAATATGGCCAGCTCCACCGGTAGAACGTACAGAGCTATTGGTAACTCTAATATCAAACTCATCCGGGCTATCGTCAAAGCTGGTGGGATGAACACCAGGCCGGCGGAATTTAGCTACCCACCATGTTAATCCAAATTATACTTTCACGATAAGTTTTAGGCAGCACTTTTGCTTACCATATTTTCGAGGGGCGCATGGGCTATCACCATCAGCAACCCGCTTTGCAATCAAATCATACCATTCCTCCTTAGTCATCATATTCCTAAGGAGAGCGACAACAATCATAGTCATATTGTCACAACCAGGTTCACCAGCTCCACCAGTCTCATTCCATGAGGCAAGGCAGTTGTCCATCATGTTTTCACATATAGTATGTAGTTCTTGCTTAGCAGCAATACCGCGACGGACAAACTCAATAACTGCCTGAGACGATTTGCAATCCCAGATTCCTGATATCGCCGTCAGCATTAACAACCATATGTCGGCCGTATTTCCCGGGGAACCGCACCATCACAAGCAATGACAAGGAATTCGTCATCATCAGAAACCTCGTGAATGACCACATCGGGGAAAGCAGTGACTATCTGCTGTTCTGGCGCGGGGTCGGCTCTCCCCTTGTACCCGAAATCCCCGATCGCTCTAGACAATGCCAGCCTGCCATTAACTCGCCCAGAGTCGACAGACCCACGAGCGGCACATATTTCTTATAAATTGAGGATCACGGTGGATTGTATTAATAGAAGTACGAGAGGGAAAGAACAAAACACTGTATGAGGGGCAGAAACTTATTCACTGACTTGACTTCTACATCTGTGCGTGAACATGGCCCTTAAGTACAAAAAACTAATACTACACGAGGAGTAGTCCCTATATCCTCAGACCATTTCCATCAGATATCGTATGATCTGGCTACCTCTCAGTTCCCCCGCTTTTCCTCACTGCAACTTCCCCTCTTTTGTTCACCGCAACTACCCCGCTTCTCGCAGCTTTCACCGAATACCGAATGCTGATCGGTCATACTTCCGTTATACTTCTAGCATATTCTAATAGGGACACTGACATGGATGTGGGCGTAGGAGGTGCCGGCGATTCACAATACTAATGACTTCTGTAGCGGCGTCAGCTCTTCAGCGACCAGCTTCTTCTTCAAATTCAGGTCTTTTAGGACTTTGATTGTTCTCCCGCCCGTGGTTTACTCCGATCCTCCGGGAATGGATAATTATCCGCTCTCATGCCGTACCTATCCAGTTCTACGATGTGTCGTGCTTCGGTGGAGTTAGACTGGTAATTTTCTTTGCAGGATCAGTACAGGATCTATGGTAGCCCCGGGTAGGGTGTGCTAGAGGCACTAGTCTAGAATAAATTAGTTACGCTCTGGGGGAATGGTAAGGGGGAATCGCTTCATGAGCTACCTTCATAAGATCCTTTAATACCCTGTATGGATGTAGGTATTCAATTTTCTCCCCTGTTAGGGGAGGGGTCTTTTGTCGGAGGCGGTTGTGCTCTGGGTCTTCCGAGGGGGGTTCTTGTTGGAGAATTCTGATTTTGGGCTGCTCACCACATACATACTTTCGTTCCTGCATAAGGCGAAACACATTTACGCTATGGTTAACACAATGGTTGCTTCAACAGCGTTCCACCACTCTTAGCTTCTTACGATTGAATGTCACCACCTTGCATACCTGATACGACACGATCAAACACCAATCCCTGGACGACGAAATACGAATGACAGTCAATAGCCGAACATCTACGATACCCGCCGCCATCAACACGATCCGAGGCATCCAGCACAACTGCACCCTCGGTCAAACAGCTCTTACCTCGGATGTGTCTTCACAACACGAAACAGAAGGACGACCAACAGATGGAAAGTGGGAGAAGAATCCGGCATGCGCAGGAAGTAGGCCGGGGCAGAAGGTACTCTGCAGATTAGGATATAAGGCAGCCTGTTCTTCCCTTTGTTCGTTTTAGTTAGTTCATCTCATACTCATCGCATCTTTCTCTCACGGTTCTACTGTCTTCTCTTGTCTTGTAAAAGTCATTCGCTCATCGCATACGATCTCTTTACTCTTTATTGTTCTCTGATATCTTTTGTCTATTATCATTGTTCGTATCAATACAAGTTTTGTGTCGTTTGGTAACTTAGGATTGGAGCCACTGCGCCTAACTACCCAAGTAATTGTTCAAAAGTTCTGACAGGTTGAATTCGAGGTTGAGGTTGACGGGTCTTTCTAGGTCAAACCTACGCCCCAGGATGCGGCCGGCAAGGTTTCCTAAGCGGTTTACACAGCCCCCACTCGTAGTTGGTGATTACGGTAGGCACCTCACAGTCGCCCTCATCCGTGATGCTAGTTTGGTGCGGGAGGTAGAAGCGTGTGGCATCTGGGTCAGACTAGGAGATCGCGAAGAAGGGGCCTCTGGCGGTGCCCTTCCCCTCTTTCCCCAGGTTCGTAGCCCTGTGTGCGTATGTTAGGATGAGACGTGGCAGGAGGAGGTTGAGGGGGAGGAGGAAGGCAGGTGAGTAGACTGGGTGGAAGCCGAGGATATCCTTTCCTATCACGTGTCTTTGCAGGCGGGAAGGAGGTTGAAAAGGGGGAGAGTTTGGGTATTGTAGTGTCAGTAGTGTCCGTGAAGTAATTTGTCCCGGCGTTGAGTCAGAAATTGAGCTTGTGTGAGAGGGGGTCATTGGGGTGTCCTATTGGCGGTGAGAGCTCAGGCGCAGGGTGGATAGATCTTCTATGTAGTTTTCCACCGCTGAGGTGATTTCCTTGTAGTGTGCGCAGGGCACAATCTAGTCTGGGTTGTTCCGGTAGAACTCTACGAGCCGTAGAGCGAGGACTGAGGGAGGGAAGCGGCTGCTTTTTCCATTCCACAATTTTCTGCCTCCCGATGGTGATCTGCTGCTTCCACTACTCAAGCTAGGCTGTTCCATAACTGGAAGGCTTCGTCCGGGATGGAATATCATTCCTAATTCCCACCAGCATAGTTGTAACTACTGTCCTCCAGTCCGTGCCAGTTGTATTTTCCTGTTTCAACATGCGCGAGGGAGCTGATGCGAATGAAATTGTCGTACGAGAAACTGGCCTCTGCTACAAATTTCTCTTAAGGGTGGGTGATGGGTTGTGATGGGGAATGCCAACTGGAAAAGACCGGACTCTGTCAGAAATTGCGTCTTAGAATTGCCTACCGACGATAATGTCATTCTGGCTGGCTTGCGAGATTCTCATCCCTTGCTCGCCTCCACTAGCACTTAACGGCGCTTGCAGGCCGAGAGGAGGTTGCAAGCTTTTCAAAATGTCGACCGCAGCTATATGTGTATAAATGCTCGATATGTGGATCTGTCGGGTGGCGGAGTTCATAATATCGAGATAACAAGGGTGGAATGAGTACGGGGATCGACAAATAGAAATCATGATACAAAGAGAGTTCCAGCACCAGTCAATACTATCGCCCCCACATAATCCACTCATCCTAAACCCAATTGACCAATTTGAAGTGTGAATACCAGGGGCGCCGCTCCAACCAGAATTCTCTATGGGAAAATCCTGCACCCAGCCAGCATATTAGACGCTGATCCCATTCTCCACTAAGTACAATGCAAACGTTCGCCCTGACCCGGGTCCCGCCAACACAAGCGACATGGAGGAAGGTTGGCTTGGTTGCGAAGTCGGTTACTGATGATAGGCGCGGCAACTACCAGCTTGTTGCGCCTGTGAAAGTTGTGGAGAATGAATCTTGGCTCCTTGCTTCCAAACAAGTTTTTCCTTAATTCATGGCACAAGCGCCGCATTAATGGAGGAAAAATAGAGGATGCAAGAAGGGTTTAGAAAGTTATGAACCTCATTGGCCTAACATAATTTACGGGGATGCGGCTCACGACAGGGATCCGGCTCACCCATAGCACCCATTGGAAAATCAAATCTACATTTGAATATCACAAGAAATAAATGAGGTACAGTTGCGTCTAATAAGTTTCCGTACGGTCCATAGCAACAACACAACACCATAAGTAAAATTAATTCACAATGCAAATGTCTAGATAATAATTCAGAAAAAAATGAGGTAATTGAAAATGTGAAAACTTTTCTATTACCCAGCTCTGATAATTTTATACCAATAGTTAGAGTATGGAGAAGAATATATTTTATATTTAATTATCCAAATACAGTATCTAAAAGCTATAGGATATATCAATCAATTTACTTTTAAATAGTTGTTTACTTTGCTTTTAAAAAGAGGCTTTAAATCCTCAATATAGGGTCTTTGATAATATGATAATTGATTGTATAATCAGTGGTAACTTAAGCTAATAACTTTACAGAACTGATACTCTAAGATGTAAAGAAATACATACTAAGGATACAACTCCCTGAGATTGAATCTGATACTGTTAGAACAAAAATGGTAGTTGGTATTTTTTGAGTATAAACTACTAAAAGATTTATCAATTATGAAAAACCTTAAATCAAATGTATATATTTTTCCAATGAACTTTAATTGTTGATATTCTATTTTCTCATAAGATACAAGTTAAATTATAACTTAACTGATAATTATGTTACATATTTTAAGGACCGGGTCCTTAAAAATGAAAAGGTGAGAGTGGTTTTTGCCGTTGCTATGGACCATACGGAAACTTATTAGACAGCACTGTACAACCCGGAAAATTAAGCCACGGGTACTTTGAAATATAGAGAATCTGAAAATTCAGTTTTTATTTCCTGGTGATAAATTGTTATTCTAATATAGAGGTTTAAAGATTGTCTATTTCATATATAAAGTGTGGTTTTTCATAGGCATAAAGAAATTGAAAACCCTAGAAGAATTACAAAATAAACTAGATAGAAGGATAGTATAAGTCTTAGATATTCAGAATAACGCGGTTTTAATTTTCTTCATAATTATTTTTGAAAGCCACATTGATTAAAAAAGAGGTTGAAAATCCAGGCAAATTACATACAAATTGCATCAATTTTACCAGGTAATATCTACATACGTAGTTGGCCTATAAACTCAATATCTTGGAATCCCTTTGACAATCATATCCTAAGATATTATATAAATCTTCAAGGTAAATAAAAAAGTTTTACATACTTTGTGCATTGATCATTATCAAACTAGCAAATGGTTTGAATAAATTCTTATCATATATTTATTTTGCTATAATAACTTATTTAAACTGACACAGAGTTATTAGCTTAAGTTATAAGTTCTAGGGAGTCTAACAGGAATGTTTACAGCTAGGTTCAATAAAAGCTGTTGATCAGATTCTATATTAATTGCCTTTAGTTACAATCAATAATACTCTTTATATTACTTATTATAATCAATATACACTCCAAACTATGCCCCATACTGTCTACTCTAGTCCACTAAACTGGATCTTTTTCGCAATTGACTTGTAGTTAGCTCAATGATTTGATTTCAACTAGTTCATGATTAATGTACAGTTTTTTAGCTAAATAGCTATCATCTTTAACAACCTGTATGAAATATAGAAGACTATATTTATCTGACTTCAAACTTCATATACTCACTTCAGATATGATATCATCATAACCATTATTCCAAGATATTGAGTTCATAGGCCAACTACGTATATAGATATTACATGGTAAAATTGATGCAATTTGTATGTAATTTGCACGTATTTTCTGCCTCTTTTTTAATCAATGTGGCTTTCAAAAATAATTATAAAGAAAATTAAAACCTCATTATTCTAAATATCTAAGACTTATACTATCCTTCTATCTATTTTATTATGTGATTCTTCCAGGGTTTTCAATTTTTTTATGCTTATGAAAAACCACACTTTATATATGAAATAGACAATCTTTAAACCTCTATATTAGAATAAGAATTTATCACCAGGAAATAAAAACTAGATTTTCAGATTCTCTATATTTCAAAGTACCTGTGGCTTGATTCTCAGGATTGTACCTTATTTATTTGTTGTTAGAATCAAATGTGTATTTGATTTTCCAATGGTTGCTATGGGTGAGCCAGATCCCTGTTGTGAGCCGGATCCCCATAAATTACGTTATCCAGGGGTTGTCACTCGATAATTCTGTTCTTTTATGTGTTCCCCCCATGCCTCATGGAGCACAAATACCAGTATCACAATGGGCTTTAGGCATCCCATTTCTGCGAGGCGGGGGGTATGGGACTCTGCAGCCTAGCTGAAATGTGGAGTTACTTGTACAAAGACCTACTCTGGTATGGTATTCTATTACTCTAACTTAAGTTTACGGGATGCTAGAAGTCTTAATTATCTAGAAGTGTTCACCAGGGGGTGATCCCGTACCCAGGCTCCCCACAAATTATCACTGTTGAAATTCTCTGTATATTTCCTATGTATATTGAACACACTACCGTGTATTCTTTAACTTAGTTTGTGTTTTGGCTCAGCCTGTCCACCGCTTACATTACTACACCTAAGATATATATTATAGTGTTTTATTGTTTATTTCAGGATAATATTTCCGGATTTAAGATGTGCTTTCCAATCAGGTGTTTACGATTTTACTGTTGTTTATGCATCTCTTATGCACCATTCTTGGTCATGATATTGCTAATAATCGCTCCACACCCCTTTGTTTTCATGCACGATATTTGGGAATTACTTGGCTGGATTTCAGGGTCAAACATGTTCGCACCTATGTTTCTTGCATTGTTTTCCCTATATTTCTCTTGACCATATGAAGGCGCAGTTTTCTATAAATAAGGTTCTACAGAGCACCTGGCTTAGAAGAATTAAGCACTGGAACTCCTACCCATCCCTTCTTCGCCTCCTCGCTAAGCATGCCTCGCAACCCCCCTTGTACTTGCGAAGTATTATCCACCTAGAATAGATTGTGCCACATTCACATATTGAACAATTACCAACAACGCGACAGGCGACTCGGAGCCTATCGTCCGAGAGGGAAAATTGATGTATCGCTAGCAGCCCGATATCGCATCACAATTCCACTCACTCTCCAGTGACCAACAAGTGCATTATTGAGACCGAAAGGCTGAAGAATACTTCCAGCAGGCAGCCCAACACCGCCCAAATGACACAATCCATTAACAGATCACCAGGGTTCGGAATGGTCCGCGGAAGACCGAACTAGACCAGCCTGTCCTGTCGAAAGTCAAGTCTAGTCTAATGGTGTAAATTAGACTGCCTGGACAGTCAAGATTTTCGGACCCGACTTGGCCTGGACCAGTCCGACCAGGCCCGCCAAGCGATCGGATATGCACAGCCCTTTTTGACAGAATTACCATCCCGTTTTGCTTTTTACTATTTTTGTCACAATTTATTGTGTTCGAATAAACCTTTTCTTAATTAAACTCACTGTTTCCATGGATTATGCTGTGGGGTCATGGGGGGTCGGGATGGAGATAGTGCCTCGTTTAGATTAGGGGCAGCAAAGATACGTTCACGAGTATTAAATCTTTTCGGTCAACCAAGTGAGTGATATTACATGATTATACAATATTTTATACAGACTGGTCTGGGACCAGTCCAGACTAGACTTAACCACCTGAGTTAGTCAGGTCCAGTCATTGACATCAACCTGGACTGACAACCCTGGTCCTGCCTCCAAGACTTGACCGGTCGGACTATTCAGAACCCTGCAGATCACCCACTACTCCAAGTATACCACTGCACTAATCTCCCAGCCTCTCGCTTTCTGGGTGGGTGGGTGAGATTAGATGTAGTGTTCGTTACGGGGCGGGGCGGGGCGGGTTTTCACTCGGCAGGTCCCGCCCTTTCAGCGGCCCGGGGGCGATATTCTTTTGGTTATCCCCGCCCCACCCCCGTCCAGGGCCCACCCCTACTCATTCCCTGGACGGGGCCCCGTTTGTCACCACCAAATTTTAACAGGGACCCGTCTGGGGGGTAGGTGGGGCGGGGACAGGGGCAGGGAATGCCAAAAATTACGCCCCGCCCCGGGCCATTGGGCGGGGCGGGGCGGGGGAAAGGGCCAGGCCCCGTAACGAACTCTAATTAGATGTCCGGAAGGAACCGCCGAGTGCCAACTGAAAAGTGCAGAGAACAACTCTGGCGGTACTTAAAAAGAACCTGAAAAATTAAAGTAGTACCTAGTAGTGGGAGGTCCTGAATGCGCTTGGTTGGGGGTTTTTTTTCCGTTTTTATTCTGGTGCCTGTTCTGCCATTGCGAGCCTAGCCATTGGTTTCCAGCTCTCGGCACCTAATCTCCCCCCAAGTATTGTAGCGATGTTCAAAAAAACTGAACCTACACACGACGCGGGAACCGAGAGGTATTACCCGCGCTTATTCTCTAGACGCTACTGGCTAAATCTACTCTCTAGCAAGACTAGGGAACGTGCTTTGAACATTGACCAATCTATAAAGACTCGGAAGCCCACAATTCGAGGGATGAATGCCGATCGTAAACATTAGCCTACAATTTAAGTCACTGCCATATCATACCTTCTTCCTCGCGAGCCAGCCTGGTACTAATCTTCTCTCGCTCTGCGCACCAAAATATGTAACTAGCCGCCAAAGCTCGTTACCGGTGGTCGTGATCAGACAATTATCATAGACGGCCCTCGTGCACCTAGGACCCAGATGCATATAACCACAGCTAGATGCAGCCCCAACTAAGTCATTATGCCTCTCCGAGGTCTGCACGAACAAGTAGTTGTATCTGCCTTGTCAAATAGCACTAGATACGTAGCTCTGGACTATTGTCTGATAGCGCCGGAGCTGGCTTAGCCCACTTATTCTTCTGCTTCCGCTAGACATATATAACGAGTGATAGCGCATGAAACATGTTTGCATCAGAGATCTGCGAGCCGCGCTTTCAGACTCTGGGCGCTATGCATTCCCGGGTTGGCGGCCTGATTGTAATATTGGACGTGGTTACGATAGTTCTTGGCAAGATTTACATTAGGTGTCATGTGGACCTGTTTATATCCATCAATGCATGAGCAGCGCAGTGATTTGCTTTGTTTAACGAGGGCTCGGTACTGAACTCTATGTGCGCACCTGATGCTTGGGGGTCGTTTTTGTGGCACCAAGGCATGTAGTGCAGTAGTAGTAGTGGCGCGGCTTCGCATACCGGTACTATTTAACTTATTGTGAGAGGAAGCCAATTGATTGGCTGAGTTGCTAAAACAGGCATGGGCATGATGATACGAAGTCTGATTGGAATTTATTGGGTTGGTTAGAATTGTTGCCTTTTGATAATGGATATTGAGCGAAAACCTATTTCAAGATAAATTTAGGATGCTGCGCTCGAGCTCTAGGCTCTCCTTTTCGCAGAGAAGGTCCCCCCTACAGCCCGGGCTTCACTAATCACTATATATAGACTGTCAGCGGTTATCAAAATTGGATCCCAGTGTATGATCAGAAAAGAAAAAAGGCTTCACTAGAACGAGCGGGAGGCTATAGTGAGGTAATACATATGGGAGCAAGTAGGGAGGCTCGAGGCCTCAGGTGGGGCTTTGCTAGTCCTATCGTACGAGAGTAATAAGCGCGCAAAGCACTGATTCTATTTTAAACCACTGAGAATTGCATTAAACATCTAAGATGTAAGAAACACCTGCTTTGAAATCTACCAGCAACTCCGAGTCGGGAAGAGACACACTGCCCACCCATTAACTTCCGAAATCGGGCTTCCAGTAGGATAAATATTAGTTCCCCAGTTTACCTTTCATGAAATACCTAGCTGGCGCAGTGGTTAACACTCCTGTGCACTTAGCGGGAGCCCAGGAGTTCAATCCATGCTGAAAATCAGTTATTATTGAACGATCCGTCATTTAGGGCAGGAGCATTAAAAAACTCCTGCCCTATGGGAACTGGGAGATTGAAGAACTTGGCCCTCACCAATAGGGCTGTGGGGTTTAACAATCCTGCTACGAGGTGGTAGAATCCGACTCTAGACCTTAAAGGTTGGCGATCGGCGGGTAGCAGTAGCACGTGGGAAGGGTTGGCAAAGAAAGAAATATGAAAAAGATATAAAAGAAGAAATAAATAAAAGAAGAAATAAATGAAAAAATGAAAAAAATATATTTTTTTTACCTTGGGAAGACAACTGTTGCCCCTCTCCCTATTTATTGCCTTGTATGCATACCTTTTTTCCTTAGCAAAGCGAGGTAGTATTAATAGTTAGTGTACGAGAAGAATTTTTTTTTCTATCGCAGTGGGTTGATAACACCTCGGTCGATAGCTCTACCGGGATGGTCTATCCTACTGTGACCTTGCTAGGTCCACGATACAAGTCAGTGGTTGGAATTGAGAATGACTTACTGGGGTAGGAGGAACGGGAGTTAACTGCTGTGTTGGTGCCATACGGGTATCGGTATTCAACTGTCCGCACCTCCGGAGGGGTAGTGTTTTCACTATCGGGGGTGAGAACCCCGATTGATGGACTCTTCTGAGGAACACCGCTCGCGTCCCTGGCCCAAATCCAGCGATTGGTGACTTTTTACGAGCACCTCGACGGCTTAACACCTCCCCCCTAATAAACTTGCCTCTAAGGAAAGCTATTGGGGACAGGATCAGAGTCGAGTTAAGCGCGCTGAAGCTATCCACGAACTCAGAGTAGTGGGTGATCTGTTAGTGGATTCTCTCTTTGGAGCGGTATTGGCTGCATGCTGCGCGTATTTTGCGGTAGTCCGGTTTCGGGGATGCGCCGGTTGGTCACTACAGAGTGAGTGAATTGCGATGAGATATCGGGCTGCTAGCGATACATGGATTTTCCCTCTCCGAGGATAGGCTCGCCTGTGGCGTTGTTCGCAATAGCCTGTGCGGAACCTGGCCATGGTATCACACCGTTGGCAAAAGCTTCTAGATAATTACGACCTCTAGCACCCCGCAAACTTAAGTCAGAGGAATAGAATGCCATACCAGAGTTTTGTCTTTGTACAAGTAACTCCACATTTCGGCTTCGCTGGGGAGTCCCCTACCCCCCCGCGGAACGGGAATACCTGGAGCCCGTTGTAATACGGTAGTACTCTGGCGCAAGATCAATTACTGTTCGTGTGCTATGACGCACGGCGGCGACACAAAAAAGAACACAATTATCGAGTGACAATCCATGGATAGGCCAATGAGGTTCATAACTTTCTAAACCCTTCTTGCATCCTCTATTTTTCCGCCATTAACGCGGCGCTTATGCCATGAAGGGTTAAGGAAAAAGGGTTCGGAAGCCAGGGGCCAAGATTGATTCACCAGCTGGCAGTTGCCGCGCCTGTCGTTCCGGAACCGACTTGGCAACCAAGGCAACCTTGCTAGCTAACTAGATGCTGCATTTGCTTAGAGAATTCTGCTTTGAGCCTCTCCCCTGGTATTCACTACGGAAATTGGTCAATTGGGGTTCATGATGGTTTGATTATGTGGCAGCGATGGCATTGGCTGCTGCCGGAATGCTCTTTGTATGATGCTATTCGTCGATCCGGGCACTCATCCCCCCCATTCTTGTCTTGATTTTATGAAGCCCGCCAGCTAAAACAATACCGGTATGACAGATCCATATATCGCGCATTTAGTCTATAAACCGACGGTAGGGGCCAATGATTTGAAAGGCACGCGGGTTCTCGGCCTGAAGGCTCTGTTGTTTTGTGGGTATAAACGAGCTAGGGATGAAAATCTTGAAAACTCGCCGGAACGACATTATCCTAGCAAGGCAATTTCTATAACGTAATTTCCTACAGTCAAGGTCTTCCCCTCCCTTTCCTCATCACAACCCATCACTTACCCCTAATAGAACCTAGTATCAGAAGCCGACTTCTCCTACCGCCCCCACGCATACTGGCGCAGCAAACTACAGGTGGCACTGACTGGAGCACAGTAGTTACAACTATGCCGGCGAGAATCAGGAGCGATACACCATTTTGGTTGAAGCCCTCTCCCTATGAAACGGCCTACGTTCAATTGCGGATCCAAAATCAGGCAGGAGGCAGCAGATCTCCATCGGGATGCAGAACGTAGTGGAACGGAAAAAGCAAACTACCACTTCTGGCACTCAGCCCTCGCTCCACAGCTCCTAGAGTTCTACCGGAATAGCCCAGACTAGATCGTGCCCTGCGCGCACTACAAGGAAATCACCGCAGTGGTGGAAAATTACCTAGAGGATCTATCCATCCGGCGCCCGTGCTCCTCGTTCACTCCCGTGGGGATATCGCCACAAGCGCACACCCCGCTTGCTCCAACCAACCGTGAAATTCAGTTCCGGCATCCTATCAAGATAATGGGAGTAAAAAGAGGTTGGGGAGGACCGATTACGACAGGCGGTGGGGGTGATGGCAGAACTGTGGGTGTTCCATTTTCTCCGCTGTCGGGGAGGGGTCTTTTGTCTGAGGCTGATGTGCTCTTGGCCTTCCGGGGGGGTTCTCACAAGTTGAATTCGACTCTGCGCTTGACGGCTCTTTCCAGGTCTAACTTCGACCCGGGCTGGTGAGGCTTCCAAGGCCGTCTGCATTACCCTTCTTGTAGCTGATGAAGACCGTGGGTATGCTGCAGTCACCGTCATCGCTGAAGCCCTTGGTGAGGGAGGTAGAAGTGGTGGCGGCATCCGGGTCAAATTTGGAAGTCTCGAAGAAGGGGCCGGCACTGCCGCTAGTGCCCTTGCTCATTTTTAGGATGTTCATGGCCCAGTGTGGGTGTGTTAGGATGAGACGCGGCAAGGGGAAGTTGAGGACGAGGAGGAATACCGGGGAGCAGATTGCATGGACGCCGAGGATGTCCTTGCCTATCCTGTGTCTGTCTGTAGGCCGGAAGTAAATTGTGGGGGGAGGGGGGCAGGCTGGGTATGTGGTGTCCGTGAAGCATTTTGTCGGCGCATTGAGCCAAAAATAGATGTTGTACAAGAGGGAGTCCGTGGACCATTGGGGTGTCCTAGTGGAGGCGGGAGCTCGGGCTCAGGATGGGCAGTCCTCCAGGAAGGTTTCCGCCGCTGCGCTGACTTCGTCCACGGCACGCCCCAGGCAGGATCTAGTCTAGATATGCCTGGGGGGGGGGCTCTAGTGGCGGTAGTGCGGAGGCTGGGGGGCCGAGAGGCTAGAGAAGTAGTGTTTTTCTTTCGCCGGTTCCGTCTGTTCCGTTACTTTCTGCGTCTCGATAGAGATCTGTTGCTGCTTCCTACCTGATCCTAAACCACTACTGAATCTAGGCCGTTCTATGGGTAGAAGGTCTAGTCTGAGAAAGAGTACCACCCCTTACGCCCACCAGCATAGATGTAACCGCTGCCTTCCAGCATGTGCGGGGGAGGCGAAGAGGAGTGGTAGGCGAGATTTTGACTGCTAAACAAGAATTTCATCCGCATTCAATACATATTGTAAACGATGATAGGGCCCAACAACGATGCCTGATTACCTCGAAGAAGTTCGGAATCTGGGGGGCCCACAGTCAAAACGGGAACAGGATCCGGCAATGGTAGTAAGTATTTCGGCATGCAACCTTGACGAAGCGGGGGTTGAAGGTACTTCCTCGGGGTCGGAGATACCAGGCTCAAGTCGGTTGGACAAGCCTGTAACCACTGCTGTAAGGTGTTAGGTATCGCCCGTAAGAGATATGCGATACTGTGAATATTACAAAATATATTCGCCCTCAATGGAAAGATGGAAAAACAATGAGTCTAGAAGTATCAAACAAACTGTATTATAACGGTAAGAACAGAGTCAAAGAATTGTTTATTGATCCAGTCGATAAACACAGGGCTGAGGTGGGCAAGTTGCCGAGGAAGAAGGGTAGGATAGGAAGGCTTGGCGGTGCGAATTGGATAAACAAACCTGTCCCAGAATTCTAGTTGTCATTTGTTCCATCTCCACTACAGCCCCAGCTACCAGCAACGCAACCTCAGAAGTCAAACGGTATGTGTTGCAATTATGTGTTTTCTGCAAAAACCAACTAATGTAAGATCAGGGCAATTATGACTTCGGCCAAGATTGTGGGTAAGTCTTCATCCCTAACGAGTAAAAAAGTAAGAATAGATTCAGGGATTAAGTCGGAACTTTGTTTTTAGTCTACTTTCACAATCATCTCTATCTGGTGGCTATTATTGGGGGTGGTTTGGGGTTGCTTTATACCCAGAGCACTGGCAGTAGTTCTCTTAAACATGATTTGGGGGCAAAGATTGATGCATCTAGGGCACAACTCAGAGATGAGTTGAAGTAAATGATGAGTAATATGAATACTAGGCGCAAAGTAGCATGTGCCGGTACACTGTCCACAGGTCTTGGAAGCTCCCAAGTGATGTTGCATGCCCCATTCAGAGAGAATCCGATGATGCAAAGGGGGATGGTCAAAATGCAGCATTGCACTACTTGCGAGGGCCATGACTGCACTCACCTCATAAGGATCACTATTGCTTATGGGAGCCGGATCGGGCAGAAGAAATAAAATATAATCACAAACCCTTTCCTTCCTTCAAAATAATTATCCTAACTACATAGGGCAAGACTGTCCAACTAATGAAGAGTTGTAGGACAGTTGAAGCTGGCCCCAGGGGTTGGGAGAGGGGCATCAGGGTATGACCGGTATTTGAGGAGAGAGGGGTATGGTATCAGCGGAGGGGTATGGTATCGGGGGAGAGGTATATGGGTCTCAGTAGATGGGTAGTTATAGTACCGAGGTTGTGCCTTTCTGCAACTCTGAGAGAGTGGCTGGCCTTATTATTGTCTATTGACCAGCCACAAGAGCTCACTTGACTCATGAAGACTGAATAATTAGGTGAAACTCATGCTCGTACTAAGAGGGAAGAATAAGGTGTGAATTGCCTGCAACTGTCCTTGATTAGTTCTCTTTAAAGAAAGGTGCCTATCTCACTGACCATGGCAAGAGTAAATATCGCAAAAGCCTAAAGGTAAATGCTGATGTTTGATCAAAGGGGCCTGTGTATTCAGACTACTATCAAAGGTTCTCATCTAAACTTTCTACATTGAACCCAATCATGGCTGGATTTAATTTTCTGAAATAAAAAAGTGTCTGGGTGCTGGCTGTACTTTTTTCAGAAAGGTATCACATCTCATATAGTACAATGCTTTATACAAACTAGTAAGGGACCAGTATAGTAGACCAGACTGGACGAAGGGGGTTAGCCAGGCCTCGTTATAGACATCAACCAGGCCTGATCAACCTGGTCCTACATCGAAGGCTTTACTGGTCAGACAATTTGGAACCCTGTATAGGGATGATGGCTCCAGATTGAGTACAGACTATCATGTACACAATTGCAGGGCATTGAGTAGTCAGAGAGCTAGTACCAGAAACATCTTTACCCAGTGAATTCATCAGCTCAGGCCACAGTTACTCTTTATTTTCAGGGAACAACTAATTAAGGAGAGTGCCTGGAATTTAGATCTCATTGTAACCTCGAAGGATGAGCACAGGTTTTACCAGATCACACAGTGGTGGTGAGTCAAGTCAGGCCTTGTTTCAACAGAAGGGATAATAATTAAGGCAGTTGTTTAATGCAAGTTATAAAAAGAACCGACTGAGTCTATAACTATGCTATACACTTAGCCCAGTATGTCCTGCTTGACATAAATCTGCTGATAAACCTCCTCTGATCTGATACTCATTTCCTGATACAAATTCCCTCCCCTGATACCAGGCCCCTCTCTTATCAAATACCTATCCTACTGATATGCCTCTGCTCTAATACCGAAGGGGTGGTCCAGCTATCATAAGATATTCGATTAGCTATAAAGTCTTGCCACCTGTGGTTTGTTATAATTGGCGAGCCGGAATGCCAGAGTAGTCATCACCACTGCTATTTTTGCTGTAGTTCAATCGCCAGTCGCAGTCGGGATCCTCCCAATTGCTTCCCTATCACCACAATGGGATTTAATATCTTTGGTGTTGAAATTTTTTTTTTTATATAATGACCAATTGACTCCAGCTCCTGACCCAACCAGTGCTTGAGTTGGTCATTAGATATGTCAATTTTCAAATGAAAATGTTGTTTAATTTCGACTTTGGAGCAGTTGTCATTTCAGAGGATTCCTGTAACATGTGTACATGTTCCGGTAACGGTACACAGGAGCTGGCAGTCCATGATCTCATATCTTTGGTTTCATTTATATTTTTTTTATTTGATTTGATTTCAACTTCACGACTGTCTCTAAGTCTGATAGGCTATGCCTGCGTATTCCTAGGTTTGGTTTGCTTAGCTGGAAGGCTATATTATGAATTCTGGGTACGAAATGGTCATGCAGCACTGGTGGAGGGTGAGCTGGAAATCTTTGTTATGGCAGGATTACCGGATTTGAGTGTGTGTGCAGCTACTGGTATTGATCGTGATTGCACGAAGGCTATCGCTCTGGATTTGTGCATTTAAACCAGTATCCTGGCTAGCAGGAGACAGCAGACTTCAACAGAGCTTCAGTCTAAGAATACACTTGGTTGAATAGTGATCCATGAGTCCAATTTGTCCTTCAACTATTATATCTTTAAGCTACCGGTCCCTGTTAGTCTCCCTTAGCACTAGAGCTCGCTGATCTGAGTCTATCACGTGTTATATGATATTTTAGCTAGGCTGGAATAAACCGGTTACAATTCCTAGACTATCACAATAGTGCCTGTGGCCTTGGGGTCTTATTTCATGAACACTAGGAGCATAATTTTAGTAAATCTCTAAGTCTGTTGTCACGGATTTGCAACTTACTGAGTGTGTTTGACGGGTAATCTAGAAGCAATCATAATTTGATTAATCACAAGATTGCTGGAAACAAGTGACCATCTAGGCTTGGGTACCAACCCTATGAATTGGCGGAAGCCATTATTGATATCTTGTTTGTTTGGTTAGCGATTCAAGGGGCCAAAAGAGTGGAGTCATACTGGGGAGATAAACAATTAGTGGTGTCAGCACAGTTAGTAGAGATTGATTCTGCTGGATGTCTCGATAGAGAAGAGAAACTGTTGCTGTCGAGGGTTGTCGTAGAGGTCAGGTTATGGATAAAAATGAATTCATATAGAGGTTTATTTTGACAGCTCTGACCGCCAAGCCTTGCTCTCCTACCGTTCTTCTTCCGCCACTTGCTTACCTCCTTCACCTTTCCGCTTACAGGATTCCCGGATCATCTTCTGTCCTCTTCGCTAGCTAACATATTCTAGAATATTCTCAGTATAATATACCCCTATCATTGAGTCCCACTACGCTGTGAGCTATAATTGCAACTAGGTTCTGTTATCTGATTTTCTAATGTTAGATCAGTAGGCTGTATGGGTTCGTCCCTTTACTGAATATTGTATCAGAGGGAACTTACTATTCAGCCTGGAATCACAGGGGAATAAAAAATATAGATGTGTGCATTTTCTCCACACTGTTCCTGACAGGGCTTGAAACTAGCAGTGTGAGCAAGATAGAAAGCAATGCTGAGAAGCCTAGCCATTGGGAGACTATAACTACTAATATTATGAAGCTGGATATCAACTGGTTAGTCTAGGAGTGTGGGGTATTACAGCCTGAGATGTAGGCTGATTCAGCGGTTGGTTTGTTCAAGTTTATCTTTGACTATTACCAGTGGGATATTGACTGCAGCATTTGAAATTCGAGATCCATGAAAAATATTCTTGTCTGCCACGACTGTATGATCCACACTCTCTTTTACATCTGCATACTGAACTAGTTGAACACCGTAACCTCAACAGCCGGGAAGTCATACAGGACCAGGAAGTTACACATATGGCAACCACTTCAACCACATTCACCAAACACAACAACTCAATCAATTCTTAACCAAATTGGACAAAACCAGATGATCCCAATTGAGAAAATATAGGAGAGCTAGTTAATGCCAGAAAAGTTAAAAAAAGAAAATCCTTCACAAAAGAATTTCAGGAAAAAGAGGGAAAATGTACTTAAAAGCTTCAAGAAAGAAAAGAGAATAAGATAAGATATATGAGCATGTCAGATCATTTACAAAGTGAATGCCGGTAATCCCCTATTAGTAGAGATAATATAGTAAATAATAGTTGACAACAATGTAAGCTGATTGTATACAGAAATTGTTAAGCAAGGGCTGAATTTAACAACAAACCTGTATCAATGTTAATGAGACTCTCAGGACTTGAGCAAAATAAGTTTCAGGTTAGGAAGTGAAATGTAGGGGTGGCTCAATGCTAGTGCACTGAAGATATCTGAACTGATGAGGATTTATTAGATTTTCGTAGTTGGTTGACTGTTGTTATTGTATTGTTAATACATTACTTTACAAGCAATTTTATTCAAAATCTCGTATTAGTTAATTGCCTATATACTGCAAATTAAATAAGAATAGTTAGAGAATGCTTATTTACTATTACTGTTAATAAAATATTCATTTATTGTAAATTTATTAGGACCTATTCATAAGTTGATAGTTATTGAATAAAAATGAATGTAATTATAAAAGGGAATGTACTATGTAAGAACCAAAACCTGTCCAATTGTATCGACCCTGTAACCGGTACGGCCGACTATAGCGACGACAACCGCTACAACACCCAAATCTTAAAACTTAAAAATCAAAAAATATAAAAGTCGCCTAGCACCCAGAATTGTGCAAGAAATAAGCTTCATTATCATCACAGGCATTGCTCAATACAAACAAATAGTGTGCTATGATAGAAAAGGAACCATAAAATCAACTTGAACAAAAGAGAGAAAAAAAATGATGAAGAAACAAAAAACCCCTTCCTCCGTAAGCACTCGTGGCGCACTAAAGGAAAACAAACACCTGACTTACAGGATCCGCATATGTTTCCTTCACGTGTTAAACTATTTTACAACCTTTCCACCTTGCTTTACAGTCTTTCCGCTTCCTTCTGAAGACTGCATTCCTACATAGGAAATGCTTTCCTGAACCTCTAAATAAAATGTCCAAAGCCGAAGCTATATACCCTAATCCTCCGCTCATATCTGAAACCAGACAAACAAGGACTCTCTCAGAAGCTATCTGAACAAGGAAGTATCATGAGAGTATGGCGAGTAGCACCATGTTCAACACCGTATGCCAAGTAACATAGAGGATGAAAGAAACAATGAAATCAAATACCCAATAACTCATACTCTAAGACAAGGAATATGAACAAAACCATGAAGGCGATATGCTATGCTGCTAGGTATAGGATGTGAAAACAACAACGCAAGGCAAAGTGCCTAACAACTGGAAACCACAATGCCAAATGCCCTATACCCGTCGCTCTCGTGGCCGCACATCTGCCAACATGCGTATCTGCCTAATCGCCTAACGGCATGCCATAGGCAATCAGGGTTCTCAACGGGGCAGTGCGTCCGTGCTGCGTCAGGACCGGGGCCGACGAGACTGTGTCATCCAGTCCAGTCTTTTCCTGAACTTGCCTGACAAGTATGAGCGAAGAACCAGGCCAGACGACATTGTATCGTCCCCTGCCATCCCAGCCGTTCTGCGAAGACACCTACTGTCCTCTACCCAAAATTGTCTCACAACGTGGGGATCATCGTCCTTCACAATAACCGCTATGCTGCAAGTTCACGGACGAGGACGGACTGCATTGTGCACTCCTATCTCGTCTGGGACTCTTCGCAGTCCCACTGCTAGACTCTTCCAGGGCCCTGGACGGTTGCGAACACTGTAGACAATCCAATCTATCTGCTGTAGTATCATATCATATAATACTTTCTTGCTATTTTGCACATCTTGTATGGGTTGCAAGAACCTGTTTTCTTGACTCTTGCTTCATTGGGGAAAGGAGTTTTTTTTTTCTTCATTTTTTTTTCTTCCCCTTTTTTCAACTTGATTCATGGTGCCTTTTCTATCATAGCACACTATTTGTTTGTACCGAGTGATACCTGTGATGATAATTAAGCTTATTTCTTGCACAAATCTGGGTGCTAAGCGACTTTTTACATTTTTTGATTTTTAAGTTTTAAGATTTAGGTGTGGTGGCAGTTGTGGTCGCTATAGTCTGCCGTAATCCAGCCTGTAACCAGTCATATATTTGTAGAAAATACAAATGTTTAAAAATTCCACCACTATCAAATACCTATATCTTTACCCTTTTGCTACTATTTTACCTATTCTCTTATACTAGTACTATCAATACAGATCATATATATCTTCTCTATTCTCGATTTCTACTTGAGAAGATTCTACTATGTTCTACCATGTTTCATGCTTCTAATCATACATTCTTGACTTCTCACACCCTTCTCAGAATACACACAGTACAGTAATATGCAATTCTGTTAAAACTACAGAAGTAGTACCAGTAACTCTTCCAACTCAGGCTGCTGGAATGTGCTACCAAAAAGCCCTCCATTTCACTTGTTTTTGTTTTCTATTTCATAGGCACATATCTTCTACCTATTTAGGGGAGATTTATTGAGTATCAGCAACTAACAGTTGTCAGGTTTCTAACACATCTTACTTTAATACTATCTATTCAAAACTCAATAATAACAACTTACCAACTTTTCAAATATAATAAATTCTTATTAATACAGATATCCTGAGTGCACTGACCTTGAGCCATACCTATATTTCACTTATGATCCTCATGGTTGGCTATCACAAGTGCTAAGAGGCTTATTAATATTTTTTTCTTTTTGGTATAAAATTTATCTTTTACTTAACCATTTCCTTCTACTATAAGCTTCCATTGTTGTCAACTATTATCGGCTATATTATTTCTACTAATAGGAGATTACCTACATCCACTTTGTAAATACTCCAGCATGCTTATATATCTTATTTTATTCTCTTTGCTTTCTTAAAGCTTTGAGTAGATTATGTCTCTTTTTCCTGGTATTCTTTTGTGCAGGATTTTGTTTTTTAAACTTTTCTGGCATTAACTAGCTGTCCTATATTTTGTCAATTGGGATCATCTGGTTTGGTCCAATTTAGTTAAGAATTGATTGAGTTGTTATATTTTATGGATGTGGTTGAAATGTTTGTCATGTGTGTCACTTCCCAGTCCAGTGTCACTTCCCTGTCGTTGACGATACCAGCTTCGGCATACAGGAACTTACCGCCCACATAATGCTCACCCCGGACCCACACCATGGAGAAACCCACTTCCCCACTCTCCATCACAGAAGCCTAATTTGTTATAGCAATTATCCCAGCTATAATCTTGGTGGGAGAGTCGGTGCTCATAGGTGCATTTACTCCGCTAGCACTACTGTACTCAAGTACTATAGTGATTATTCTTAAATATCGTAGGGCGTACTCGGACGGTCGATAAGTTCACTCGAATACGGGGGCAACAAGGCCTGCGACAAAAACCCTTAATTATTATTTAAAAAAGAAAGAAAAGAGATAAAACGAACGATGATAATAATAGACAATGTTGTATGATGTCAGAAAAGAAACAGGAACACACTGGTCTCTTATAGAGACAAAGTCGGCAAAGAACAGAGAGACAGATAAAGGAAAGATGTAAGGGAAATGTAGGAAACCCTGCCCTATCTCGCATCTCAAACTCTTCCGATACAAACCCAGTGTCATAGATCGTAGCTAGTGCTGGTCTGTCTGAGATCTAACATTACATGTTTCCACTATACTAGTCAAACGCATATCAGAAAGTTCCAAACATTGAGTGATTCTGGTGAGGGCGTGAAACACTAGGTCCAGCCATATAGTGCAAGAATGGAAAAACGTCAACCTCATATAGGGGGGTTTTCAAAGGCGTATTCCCAACCCAATACATGCACAAATGAAATAGAAAAACTGTAGAAATAATGTAGAAATGAATTAGAATAAAGGTACGGTTTTTTTAAATTGTAAAAGCGAATGAGAGAACGGGAATACACCTTTTAAAATCCGAGATTTTGGTGTAAATCAATAGGTCTTGGCAGTGTGATGCAACATAAAACCGCTGAGTAATCAATGTTTTATCACGCATAGCTAACCATGAGAGAGAAAATTATACTGCAACTATTATAGCAACAGCTCTCAACTGCGCAATACAACGATCTCGAAATGGGCAGAATCAAAAAGCGAACTCAACAAAGCCGTATGGCTGGACAATCCGGTGGGCGACCAAAAAAGAGACTGAGAATTCCTGAAATGGGTGATGACTCAATTGGTGAAGAAGTAATCATGACAGAGGAGACTCAAGCTCTAGGTAAATATCCTTTATGTTTGCTAACTTTAAACTC
>Ga0307517_10000499_pt1 | contig 67326 bp, 64 predicted proteins | sample 23_EM_MG_FD_194515 | JGI IMG/M metagenome (GOLD analysis project Ga0307517, IMG submission 194515) | Populus trichocarpa ectomycorrhiza microbial communities from riparian zone in the Pacific Northwest, United States - 23_EM | ecosystem: Host-associated > Plants > Roots > Unclassified | place...
CGTTGCTGTCGGCCTCGGTCGGCGAGATGTCGATCTGGATGAACTTCTTCGCGCCCTTGTCCTGCGCCCAGGTCTTGCCCTTGCCGTGCGACAGCAGCCAGTTCAGGCGTGCACCGACCAGCAGCACGACGTCGGCTTCTGCCAGCACGTACGAACGCGCGGCCGAGGCCGATTGCGCGTGCGTGTCGGGCAGCAGGCCCTTGGCCATCGACATCGGCAGGTAGGGGATGCCGGTCTTCTCGACGAGCGCGCGAATGTCGGCATCGGCCTGCGCGTAGGCCGCGCCCTTGCCGAGCAGGATCAGCGGACGCTTCGCGCCCTTCAGCAGGTCGAGCGCACGCTGCACCGAATCGGGCGCCGGCAGCTGGCGCGGTGCGGCATCGACGACCTTGATCAGCGACTTCTTGCCGGCCTCGGCTTCCATCGTCTGCGCGAACAGCTTCGCCGGCAAATCGAGATAGACGCCACCCGGGCGGCCTGACAACGCCGAGCGGATCGCGCGGGCCACACCCACGCCGATGTCCTCGGCATGCAGCACGCGGAACGCCGCCTTGCACAGCGGCTTGGCGATCGCGAGCTGGTCCATCTCTTCGTAGTCGCCCTGCTGCAGGTCGACGATTTCGCGTTCGCTCGAACCGCTGATCAGAATCATCGGGAAGCAGTTGGTCGTCGCGTTCGCCAGCGCCGTCAGGCCGTTCAGGAAGCCCGGCGCCGACACCGTCAGGCAGATGCCCGGCTTCTGCGTCAGGAAACCCGCGGCCGCCGCGGCGTTGCCAGCGTGCTGCTCGTGCCGGAACGAGATCACGCGCATGCCTTCGGTCTGCGCCATGCGCGTCAGGTCGGTGATCGGAATGCCCGGCACACCGAAGATGGTATCGATGCCGTTGAGCTTGAGGGCTTCGATGACGAGGTGAAACCCGTCGGTCATGGCGGGAGCTTGAGCGTCGTTGGTCATGTTGAGAGGCTTTTCCGTCAGAACTGCGGACATGCGTGTCTCCTTCGGTTTCGTGTAAGAGGCGAGATGCGCAGGAGGTCGATGCCCCCTGAAGTCTGCGCAGGTTTCAGACGCCGTGGATTTCGAGCTAGAACTATGGTTGAGAGGAGCGTTTTGCGGGATGACCGCGGTCAACTTTCTGGAAAATCACCCACCGGCAGAGGCCGGCGGGTGGGTGGTCGCTTTCGGCTGGTCTTCAGTTCGCGACGGACCGGCTCATCACCGAACGCCGCATGGGCCGCAACACGAACCACGCCATCAGTGCTGCGATGGCGTTCATCACGCTGGCCACGATGAAAACCGTTTCCCAGCCGCCCGTGGCGGTGGCCAGCACGCTGGACAGCGGCACCAGCAGCGAAGCCGTGCCCTTGGCCGTGTACAGCAGGCCGGCATTCGACGCCGCGAACTTGGAGCCGAAAGTGTCGGCGCAGGTCGACGGGAACAGGCTGTAGATCTCGCCCCAGGCGAAGAACACCAGGCCGGTCAGGATCACGAACGCAATCGGGTTCTGGCCGAACTTGTACAGCGCCAGGATGCCGACGGCCTCGAGCGCAAAGGCGATGAACATCGTCGGCTCGCGTCCGATCTGGTCGGACACCCAGCCGAAGAACGGCCGCGTCAGCCCGTTGAGCACCCGGTCGATGGCCAGCGCGAAGGTCAGCGCCGGCAGCACCAGGCCCATGATGTTGACGGGCACGTCGCCGATCTTGAAGTCCTTGGCGATCGGGCCGAGCTGAGCCGTCGCCATCAGGCCACCGGCGGCGACCATCACGAACATCACGTACATGACCCAAAACACCGGCTGGCGCAGCACCTCGCCCGGCGTGTAGTCGCGCTTGGACTGCTGCACATTGATGTTCGAGATGCCGGTCATCTTCTTGTGTTCCGGCGCACGGGTCAGGAACAGCGCGATCAGGAACACGATCAGTCCCTGGCCGATGCCGAAGTACAGGAACGCCGCTTCGTAGCCGCTCGACTTGATGAAGGCCGAGATCGGCACGATGGTCAGCGCCGAACCGGCGCCGAAGCCGGCGGCCGTGAGGCCTGCGGCCAAGCCTCGGCGATCCGGGAACCACTTCAGCGCGTTGCCCACGCAGGTGCCGTACACCGCGCCGGCACCGATGCCGCCCACCGCCGCGGCGATGTACAACATGGTCAGCGAGTCGGCATAGGAGTTCATCACCCAGCCGAGGCCGCACAGGATGCCGCCGACGAGCACGACCGGACGCGGGCCGAAGCGATCGACCAGATAGCCTTCGATCGGTACCAGCCATGTTTCGGTGAGCACGAAGATCGTGAACGCCACCTGGATGGCGGCGCGGCTCCAGCCGTGCTTGTCAGCGATCGGGTTGACGAACAGCGTCCATCCGTACTGCAGATTGGCGATCATCGCCATGCACACGATGCCCATCAGCAACTGACCCCAGCGGTGCATCGGGCCGTGGGCGGTCCTGATCACGCCTCCCGATCCCACGCCCGCGGCGATTGATTGATTCATGAAAGTCTCCTGGCTTGAAGTAAGGTCTGATCGCGGGGCCTGGGCCGATGGCCGGCGTGCTTGTGCGGATCAGCGGTGAAACAAAACCTGGCGCTTGAGCAGATGGGTCGCGCGTCAAGAAAACTCGTCGAACTCCGGTTGCGCAGCCCCTGCATCGGGCTGCCCATGTCCCACGATGCTTTCGGCCTTGCGGGACTGGCGCTAGTGTCCTGCTCGGGTCCCGCCCGAACTCTTGACCGCGGTCATGTACTAGGGGAACCACTTAGTCCCGAGACCGCGAAGACGGCGCGGCGCTCGCCACAGCGGGGCCAGATGCCCGCTTCCAGCGGGCGCACTATCATTCGGTCCAATGACATCCGTAGAGAAACACAGAGCCCGCAACATCGTCCACGTTCAGCTCGGCCAGAACGTCGTTCTCAAGGAGATGTCGGACGTCGAGCGTGGCGCATTGGAGCGGCACCTCGACATCGTGGACTGCGCCAAAGGCGAGTACCTGCTCCACCAGGGTGTGCACGATATGGAGCAGTATTTCGTGCTCGATGGCATCCTGAAGCGCGTCGTGTCGAACGCCGAGGCCAAGGAGATGATCCTGCGCTTCGCCGGCGAGCGCGACATCGAGACCAGTTATGCGGCGTGGCGCCTGAACACGCCGGCGCCGTACAGCATCGTCTGCGTCACCAAGGCTCGCGTCGCCCGCTTGCCGATGCAGCAATGGGTGGAGTTCATGGACGAGCACCCGCACTTCAAGAACACGTTCGAGTACGAGGTCATGCGCCTGATGAGCGAGATCATGGCGCACACGATCACCTTGCACCTGCTGGATGCCCCGGGCCGCGTGCACCGCTTCATTCGCAAGCACGCCGAGCTGGCCGAACGGATTCCGAAGAAGGAGCTCGCCTCGTACCTGAACCTGGCTGCCGAGACGCTGAGCCGGCTCAAGCAGCAGGGCAAGATCTAGTCTGCCGCTGTCGGTCAGTCTGTCGATCAGTACTTGGCGGAGGCAAACAGGCGGGAACCCGCCATCGTGCGCAGCTGGTTGTCGACGCTGAGCACACCCGGCACCTGGCCTGCCACGTCGGCGCTGGCCTGCTTCTCGCGGTCGTCGGCCACGATGCCACGCAATACCAGCTGACCGCCGTCGCTGTCGATCGTCACGTCGACGCCGCGGGTCGATTCGTGGCTGCGCAACGCTGAGCGCACATGCGCTTGCAGCGCGAGGTTTTGCAGCATCGCGATCGAGGCCGGGGTCTCGGCGAATTCGGGCCGGGCCACCAGCGCGCGAATCTGCTGCACGCAGCTGTCGACCGAGAGCCGCTCGGTGTTGAGCACCAGGTCGTAGAGCAAGGGGTCGCCCCAGGTGACGCTGAACTGCTCATGCATGCGCGCCGCGTGGGCCTGGTCGCTGCGCCGGATTTCGGCCTCGGCGGCATCGGCGTCGTCGGTGTCGAGGTTCGTCATCAGCCACTGCACGCGCGCTTTCAGCGGGCGCGTGACCCGCACGCACACGACGTGCGGCACCGGGTGCAGCAGGCAGGTCGCGCCCCAGCCGCGCAACACGACGTTGCCGCGCGCGGCGGTCTCCAGCACCTCTTCCGCGGTATAGACCTCCAGGCTCTGGCGATCGGCGCGCAGGCGCTCGATCGGGCCGGCCTTGCCTTCGCGCAGGCGGTTGATCAGGCTCTTGGAGACGTGCATTTTCTGCGCGACCTGCTCGGCCACTTCGTGGCGCATCGTGCCGAGCTGCAGCTCCGCGGCAAGTTGTTCGGCCACGTCCTTGGCCAACGAACCCATCTCCTGGGTCAGTGCGATAACAGGCATGGCGGTGCTCCTGGTTCAGTCCACCGGCTGCTGGGCGGCGAGTTCATTGACCTTGGGCGGGCGGATCTTGGCGATCACCTTGGAAATCAGCGGCCACACCAGCATCAGCAGCGCCAGCGTCGTGATCGAGCCGACCAGCGGATTTGCCCACATGATCGAGACCTCGCCCTGCGAGACCAGCATCGCCTGGCGGAACGAGTCTTCGGCCTTGTCGCCCAGCACCAGGGCCAGCACCAGCGGAGCGAGCGGGTAGTCGAGCTTCTTGAACACGTAGCCGATGACGCCGAAGCCGAGCATGAACCAGATGTCGAGCATCGCGTTGTGCACGGTGTAGGCCCCGATCGCGCAGATCACGACGATCACCGGCGCGATGATCGAGAACGGGATGCGCAGGATCGACGCGAACAGCGGCACGGTCGAGAGCACGACGATCAGGCCGACCAGGTTGCCCAGGTACATGCTGGCGATCAGCCCCCAGACGAAGTCCTTCTGCTCGACGAACAGCAGCGGTCCGGGCTGCAGGCCCCAGATCAGCAGGCCGCCGAGCAGCACCGCGGCGGTCGGCGAGCCGGGGATGCCCAGGGCCAGCATCGGCAGCAAGGCGCTGGTGCCGGCCGCGTGCGCGGCGGTTTCGGGGGCGATCACGCCTTCGATCTCGCCGGTGCCGAATTTCGGCCCGTTCTTCGACATCTTCTTCGCCAGCCCGTAGCTCATGAACGACGCCGGCGTGGCGCCGCCAGGCGTGATGCCCATCCAGATGCCGACCAGCGAGCTGCGCAGCGAGGTCATCCAGTAGCGCGGCAGCTCTTTCCAGGTCTCCCACACGACCTTGGCGTTGATGCGCGCGGATTTGCCCTGGAAGTTCAGCCCCTCTTCCATCGACAGCAGGATCTCGCCGATGCCGAACAGCCCGATCACCGCGATCAGGAAGTCGAAACCGCGCATCAGCTCGCTTTGGCCGAAGGTCAGGCGCAACTGGCCGGTCACGGTGTCCATGCCGACCGCCGCGAGCGCGAAGCCGAGCGCCATCGCGATCAGGATCTTGAACGGTGATCCCTTGCCCATCCCGACGAAGCTGCAGAACGTGAGCAGGTACACCGCGAAGAACTCCGGCGCGCCGAACTTCAGCGCGAACTTGGCCACCAGCGGCGCCAGGAAGGTGATCATCACCACCGCCACGAACGCACCGACGAACGACGAGGTGAACGCCGCGGTCAAGGCCTGGCCGGCCTTGCCCTTTTGCGCCATCGGGTAGCCGTCGAAGGTGGTCGCGACCGACCAGGGTTCGCCGGGGATGTTGAACAGGATGGACGTGATCGCCCCGCCGAACAACGCGCCCCAGTAGATGCACGACAGCATCACGATCGCCGAGGTCGGCGACATCGTGAAGGTCAGCGGCAGCAGGATCGCCACGCCGTTCGCGCCGCCCAAGCCCGGCAACACGCCGATCAGCACGCCGAGCGTGATGCCGACGAACATCAACATCACGTTCATTGGGGTCAGCACGACGCCGAACCCCTGGATCAATGCACCGAGTTCATCCATGTCAATCTGTCTCCAGTGGGGCCGGTCGCGGACTCAGTAGCCGAGAAAACGCAGTGGTTCGAGCGTTCCCTTGTAGAGCGGCACCTTGAACCAAACCTCGAACATCAAGAAGAAGACCACGTTGACGATCGCGGCGACGCTCACGCTCTTCAGCGGGGAATACTTGCCCAGGATGATCATGAACAGCGCGATGTAGATCGCCGAGGCCACGTACAGGCCGAGGAATACGGTGGCGAACGCATAGACCGCCGCCGGCAGCAATACCGACATCACGCGTTTGAGCTGGAGGCGATCGACGAAGGGGCCGGTGTCGCGCTTCTTGCTGAACATCGACTGAACCATGATGCCCAGGCTCGAGATGCAGATGATCAAGCCGATGTAGAACGGAAAGTAGCCCGCACCCGGGCCGTCGCTGGTCCAGCCCGCGCCGAGGCGGCGCGCTTCGATCACCACGACGATGCCCACCACGAGCAGGATGGCCGCGACCACCGCATCGACCGTGCAGTTGCGCGCCAGCACCGGGCCACCATCCTCGTCTTGAGGGTCTTGCTTGTCTGACATGAATCGCTCCAAAGAATGAGGCGCAGGACCAGCCACGCCGCAGCCGGCGTGGCCATCGAAACGACACCGGGCCGCCGCAGCCCGCGGCGGTTTACTTGGCGAGGAACCCGGCCTCGGCCATCAATTGGCGGTGCGTGCTTTCGCCGGATTCGAGCCACTTGCGGAACTCGGCACCGGTCATCGCGGTGGTGTTGAACGCACCTTTCTCCATGAACTCTTTCCAGTCCGGCGTCTCGCGAACCTTCTTGAGCAGGTCGACGTAGAAGGCGACTTGCTCGGGCGTCACGCCCGGCGCCATGAAGATCCCGCGCAGCATCACGTAGTCGGTGGGGATGCCGGCTTCTTTGCAGGTCGGAATATCGGCCCACGACTGCGTGTCGGTGACCTTCTCCTTGTAGGGCATGCGGCTGTGGTCGAACACGCACAGCGCCCGAAGCTTGCCGGCGCGCCATTGCGCGACGGCTTCGACGGGATTGTTCACCGTCGAGTTGATGTGGCCACCGACGAGCTGCACCGCAACCTCGCCGCCGCCCTTGTACGGCACGTAGATGAACTTCGTGCCGGTGGCCTTCTCGAGCCCGACGGTGATGATCTGGTCTTCCTGCTTGGAGCCGGTGCCGCCCATCTTGAACTTGTTCGGACCGGCCGCCTTGACCGCCGCGATGTAGTCGGCGGCGGTCTTGTACGGGGTGTCGGCATTGACCCACAGCACGAACTGGTCGAGCGCCATCATCGAGACCGGCGTCATGTCCTTCCAGTTGAACGGCACACCGGTGGCCATCGGCGTGGTGAACAGGTTGGACAGGGTGATGATGATCTTGTGCGGATCGGCCTTGGCCTCCTTGACGGCGAGGAAGCCCTCGGCCCCGGCGCCGCCCGCCTTGTTGACGACGACCAGCGACTCCTTCATCAGCTTGTGCTTGACGATGATGCCCTGGATCAGGCGCGCCATCTGGTCGGCACCGCCGCCGGTGCCGGCGGGCACGACGAACTCGACCGGCTTGGAAGGCTCCCAGCCGGCGGCGATCGCCGACCCGTGAGCCGCCAGCGCCAGCACCGCGCTGGCGACAACGGTCATCAACGCGCGCGAAACGGACTTGCCGCGGGACGATTGTTCAAGTTTGGACATGAGGTCTCCTGGTTGGATGCCCGCCGCTGCGCTCCCTGCCAGAGGCGAACAGTTCTTGTTCTGGGCAAGCGGATGATCGGGCGACCAAAGTCGCAAAAGAATGACCGCAGTCAAGTTCGGGGGTATGCCCTTACCCATGCTTACCCGGATGCGGGCCGCCCCTCAACCATAACTCCAAACGAATGGACACCATCAGATCATTTAACTGGTGACCGTGAGTGCGCGCTCCTAGCATCCGCCGCACAACACATCACGGAGACACTTTCATGAGCCTTGCCAGCCCCGAGTTCTGGATCGCCCTGCTGCAGATCATCGGCGTCAATATCGTGCTCTCGGGTGACAACGCCGTCGTTATCGCGCTCGCCGCACGCAGCCTGCCGCCGGCGCAGCAGGGCCGTGCGGTCGCCTGGGGCAGCGGCGCCGCGGTCGTGATGCGCATCGGCCTGACCTTGATCGCCGTCGAGCTGCTGCGGCTGCCGTTCCTGAAGCTGGTGGGCGCCGCCTTGCTGCTGTGGATCGGGATCCAGTTGCTGCTGCCCGAGGAAGAAGGCGGCGCCGAACACGACGCCGGGCCGAGCATGGCGGCCGCGATCAAGACGATCCTGCTGGCGGACCTCGTGATGAGCCTGGACAACGTCATCGCGGTGGCCGCCGCGGCCAAGGGCAGCACGCTGCTGCTGGTGATCGGGCTGGCGATCTCGATCCCGCTGGTGGTCTTTGCCAGCCGCCTGCTGCTGGTGCTGATGGGACGCTTTCCGATCATCATCACGCTGGGCGCGGCCCTGCTGGGCTGGGTCGCGGGCGAGATGGGTGTGACCGACCCGGCCGTGTCGGCCTGGATCGACGCCCATGCGCACGCGGCGCACTACCTGGCGCCGGCGGTCGGTGCCATCGGCGTGGTCGCCGTCGGCAAGTGGCTGGCCGGGCGCTCGACCGGCGTCCCCGAAGCAGCAGCCTGAAGGCCGCTTCAACGGCCCTGCTACAGCGTCGGCCGCGGCAACGGCGGCGTCTGCCCGTCGAGCGCGGCCGCCCGTCCGGCGCGCAGCGCGCGTTGCAGCGGCGGCACGCTCTGCGACGGCGTCTCGCCCAACGCGCGCACCACGCACACGCCGTCGACGCCGCAGGCCGCCGCCTCCCGCACCTGCTCGGGCTGCAGCACGCCGCCGATCGCCACGACCGGCGCCTGCGCCATGCCCCGCCACCAGCGCAGGTTGTGCAAACCCTGCGGCCGCCACGGCATCGCCTTCGTGAGCGTCGGCCACACCGGGCCGCAGGCGATGTAGCGCGGTGCACTGCTGCGCGCGCGGCACAGCTCCCACAGGCTGTGCGAGCTGATGCCCAGCGCGAGGCCGCTCGCGGCGAGCTCGGCGCGGCCGGTTTCACCGAGCGCGAGCAGGTCCTCCTGCCCGAGATGCACGCCGCGCGCACCGAGTTCGCGGGCGAGGCGCCAGTGGTCGTTGACGAACAGTTCCGCGCCGGCCTCGTCGCAGGCCGCGACGCTGCGCTGAATCGACAGGCGCAGCGCGTCGGCCCAGCGCGGATCGGGCGCGTCGGGGCGCTTGATGCGAAGCTGCAGCGTGCGCACACCGGCCGCGAGCACACGCTGCAGCGCGTCCGCGCTGTCGACGATGGCGTAGAGATCGAGGCGGCGCGAGGTCGTCGCGCGCGCCGCGCTGAAGCGCGGCTCCTCGCCCCAGGAGCACAACGGCAACAGCGACGGATCGTCGCCGAAGCCCGGCCGCGCCAGCACCGGCCCGGCGCCCGCGCCGGCCGGACGGCCGTGGCGCAGCGCATGGCCCACGGCCATCTTCGCGAGCACCACCGCATCTTCCGCGACGAAGCCAAGCGCCAAGGCCGCGGCCACCCCGGTCGCGAAGGTGCAGCCGGTGCCGTGGTGGTGCGCGGTGGCAATGCGCGGTGAGGCGATCCAGCCACAGGCCAGCAGGCCTGTGAACCAGTCGAGCACACGGCCGTCGATGTCGGGGTTGTCGCCGCCGGTGATGCACACGGCCTGGGCACCGAGGCCACGCAAGGCTTGCCCGAGTGCGGGTGCGGTGGGTTCGTCCGCACCATCGCCAATCAAGCACCGCGCTTCGCGGTGGTTCGGCGTGATCACGGTCGCGCGCGGCAGCAGCTCGGCGCGGTAGGCCTGCACCGCGTCGTCATCGGCGAAGCGGGCGCCGGTGCTCGCGCCCAGCACCGGGTCGACGACAAGCGCGAGCGGCGCACTCTCGCGCAGCCGATCGACCCAGCGCGCGACGCATCGAACCTGGTCGGCGCCGCCGAGCAGGCCGGTCTTGATGACGAGTGGCGGCATGTCGTCGGCAAGCGCGCGCAGCTGTGCGTCGAGCAGCTCGACCGGCATCGCCGCGACCCGAGTGACCGCGCGCGAATGCTGCGCGGTGACCGCGGCGACGACCGGGCACAGGTGCACGCCGAAGGCGTCGGCCGCGCGCTGATCGGCGCTCAGGCCGGCGCCGCCACCGCTGTCGGTGCCGGCGATGCTCCAGATGACGGGCGGTGTCACGCGGCGGCCCCGAGCAGCAGCGGTTCGCCGCCGACCGGCGTGCTCGCCACAGCGAAATCCTGCGGCGCCATCACGCCGGCGCGCCACGCGGTGCGGCCGGCCTCGATCGCCAGGCGAAACGCATGCGCCATCGGCACCGGCGCACGCGCTTGCGCGACGGCCGAGTTCAGCAGCACCGCGTCGAAGCCCAACTCCATCGCGTGCGCGGCATGCGAGGGCGCGCCGATGCCGGCATCGATGATCAGCGTCGCATCGGGCAGGCGCTCGCGCAGCGTGCGCAGCGCGAACGGGTTCAGCAAGCCCTGGCCCGAGCCGATCGGCGCGCCCCAGGGCATCAGCAGCGGACAGCCGGCATCGAGCAGGCGGCGGCCGCTGACGAGGTCGTCGGTGCAGTACGGGAACACGGTGAAGCCGGCCCGCACGAGCTCGGTCGCGGCGATCAGCAGCTCGAACGGGTCGGGCTGCAAGGTGTGTTCGTCGCCGACGACCTCGAGCTTGATCCAGGGCGTGTCGAACAGCTCGCGCGCCATGTGCGCGAGCTGCACTGCCTCGCGCGCAGTGCGGCAGCCCGCAGTGTTGGGCAACAGCCGCGCGCCGTTCGCTCGCACCGCGTTGCGGATCGATGCGACGAAGCCGTTGTCGCCGCCGCTCGCCAAGGTGCGCTTGAGACCGACCGTGACGACCTCGGTCCGCGATGCCGCGATCGCGTCACCCAGGATCTGGGGCGAGGGGTAGCCAGCGGTGCCGAGCAGGAAGCGGCTCGTCAGCGTGACGTCGCCGACGCGCCAGGAATCGTTGTGGGGTTGAACGGTGTGGGTGTGAGAAGACATGGGAGTCGGTCCTTCGTGAACGATCAGCCGCCGACGATGGGCTGGAACAGCAGCACTGCCGCGCCGTCGCGCAACGTGATCTCGGCGCGCCGAGCGCGCGGCACGAACACGCCATCGACCGCGGTGGCGACCGCGTGGGGCGCGTGGCCGAGTGCACCGACCAGTGTGGCGAGCGTGCAGGCATCGGGCAGCGGGTGCGGGCGGCCGTCGAGTTGGATCGTGATACTCATGCGAGCGCCCCCAGCGCGTCTTCGACCAGCGCGGGCGCGATCAGCCAGCCGTGTCGGAACAGGCCGTTGATGCGCAGCAGCCCCGGCTCGCGCTCGATGCGCGGCTCGTTGTCGGGCAGCGCTGGCCGCAGGTTGCGATCGAGCCGCAGCACCCGGGCCTCGGCGAGTGCCGGCATCACGCTGTGCGCGGCCGACAGCAGCTCGACGGCGCTGCGCAGCGACACCGGCGAACGGTCGTCGCTCTCGATCTCGCTCGCACCAACGAACACGATGTCGTCGGGCCGCGGCACGAGGTACACACGATGGCGCGGATGCAATAGGCGCACCGGCCGCGTCAGGCCATGGCTCGGCGCATGCAGCCACGCTGTTTCACCGCGCACGCCGCGCACGGGCAGGTCGGCGTGCGCGCCGGTGCCGCGCACATCGATCGCGAGATCGAAGCGCCGTTCGGCATCGCCGATCGTCAATGCGCCGGGCTGCACGCGGTCCACCGCACAACCCCAGCGCCAGGTCGCGCCCACGGCCGTGTCATGCAGCGCCTGCATCGTCGCGATCGGATCGATCTGCGCTTCATCGGGCAGCAGCCAGGCATGCGGCGCGCCGTGCAGGCCCGGCTCCAGCTCGGTGAGCTGCGCCGAGCTCAATGGCTGCGCACGGCGCGTCGCGGCGCCATCGATGCGGGCGAGTACCCGCTGTGCCGCGCCGAGGTCGCTGCGATGCGCCAGCAGCAGGCTGCCGCGCTGCGCGAACGCGGGCGGCGGCCCACACCGCGGGACGACCTCGCGCCACAGCGCGATCGAGCGCCACCCAAGCGCAGCGACCTCGGCCGAGCTGTTGTCGAGCTCGGCCGATGGGCTCAGCATGCCGGCCGCGCTGAAGGCCGCGGCACCCTGCCCGTCGAAGCGCGGCGCGGGCCCGGCTGCGGGGTCGAACACCGTCACGCGGTGGCCGGCGCGCGCGAGCCTCCAGGCCAGCAAGCGGCCTAGAAGCCCAGCACCGGCGATGCCGATGTCGAGGGTCGCCACGCTCAGGCTTCGCTCTTGATCGGGATGTAGAACTCGCCACCGCCGGCCTTGAACTCGGCGGACTTCTCGGCCATGCCTTGCTCGAGCGCCTGCCGCGCTTCGATGCCCTGCGTGGCCGCGTAGTCGCGCACCTCCTGCGTGATCTTCATCGAGCAGAACTTCGGGCCGCACATGCTGCAGAAGTGCGCCACCTTGCTCGCATCTTTCGGCAGCGTCTCGTCGTGGAAGTCGCGCGCTGTGTCCGGATCCAGGCTGAGGTTGAACTGGTCCATCCAGCGGAACTCGAAGCGCGCCTTCGACAAGGCCTCGTCGCGCGCCCGCGCGCCGGGGTGGCCCTTCGCGACGTTGGCCGCGTGCGCCGCGATCTTGTACGCGATGATCCCCTGCTTCACGTCGTTGCGGTCCGGCAGGCCGAGGTGCTCCTTCGGCGTCACGTAGCAGAGCATCGAGGTGCCCATCCAGCCGATCATCGCGGCGCCTATCGCGCTGGCGATGTGGTCGTAGCCGGGCGCGATGTCGATCGTCAGCGGCCCGAGCGTGTAGAACGGCGCCTCGTGGCAGTGCTTCAGCTGCTCGTCCATGTTTGCCTGGATCATATGCATCGGCACGTGGCCCGGGCCTTCGATCATGGTCTGGACGTCGTGCTTCCAGGCGACCTGCGTGAGTTCGCCGAGCGTGCGCAGCTCGGCGAACTGGGCCTCGTCGTTCGCGTCGGCGCCCGAGCCCGGGCGCAGGCCATCGCCGAGCGAGAAGCTCACGTCGTAGGCCTTCATGATTTCGCAGATCTCTTCGAAGTGCGTGTACAGAAAACTTTCCCGGTGATGCGTGATGCACCACTTGGCCATGATCGAGCCACCGCGCGAGACGATGCCGGTGCGCCGGTTCGCCGTCAGGTGGATGAACGGCAGTCGCACCCCGGCGTGGATGGTGAAGTAGTCCACGCCCTGCTCGGCCTGCTCGATCAGCGTGTCGCGAAAGATCGCCCAGGTGAGGTCTTCGGCGACGCCGCCGACCTTCTCGAGCGCCTGGTAGATCGGCACCGTGCCGATCGGCACCGGCGAGTTGCGCACGATCCAGTCGCGCGTCGTGTGGATGTTGCGGCCGGTCGACAGGTCCATCACGTTGTCGGCGCCCCAACGGATCGCCCACACCAGCTTCTCGACCTCCTCCTCGATGCTCGACGTGACCGCCGAGTTGCCGATGTTGGCGTTGATCTTGACGAGGAAGTTGCGGCCGATCGCCATCGGCTCGATCTCGGGGTGGTTGATGTTGGCCGGGATGATCGCGCGGCCGCGTGCCACCTCGTCGCGCACGAACTCGGGTGTGACGATCTCGGGGAGGCGCGCGCCGCGTGCGTCGCCGCGCAGGCGTAGCTCGCGTTCGGCGTCGCTCAGGTACTCGCGCATCCACTCGCGCTTGCCGTTCTCGCGCAGCGCGACGAACTCCATCTCGGGCGTGACGATGCCGCGGCGCGCGTAGTGCATCTGTGTGACGTTGGCGCCACTCTTCGCGCGCCGCGGCGTGCGCTGCAGCGCGGCGGCTGCGGCCCGCAGCTGTTCGATGCGGTCCGGGTCGCGCGCCTCGTGCTTGACGCCGTCGTCGAGCGCCTGGCGCGAACGGCCTTCGTAGGCCTCGGTGTCGCCGCGCGCGTCGATCCAGGTGCCGCGCACCTCGGGCAGGCCGCGGTGCACGTCGATCACTGCGTTCGGGTCGGTATACGGCCCCGAGGTGTCGTACAGCGCGATCTGCTCGCCGTTGCTCAGTGCGACCTCGCGCACCGGCACGCGCACATCGGGCCGTGAGCCGATCAGGTAGGTCTTGCGGGAAGCGGGGAACGGCTCGCGCGTCAGCGCCAGTTTGTCGTTGAGTTCGAGGTTCAGCTTGTCGGGCGCATTCATCGGGGCTCCTTCGGGACCAGTGTGGAAACAGGTGCTCCGAAGGTGACCCCGTGGCCTGCATTGGCCGGATGTGGCCCGCAAGTGTTGGAGTGACAGCTCTTCTTCCGCCGGTACTAACCGGTTCAAGTTCGCGGGTTTGGATTCACCATCTCAGCACGCGCCATGCGTGCACCCCGGAGCAAGTTGATTGTCAGCGGCAAAAAAGATTCGAATCATTGACTTCGGTCAATAAAACAGGCAAGGGTTTACCTTGACTGATCGAGGGTTTACCCTAGAATCAAATCCAACAGATTTCAACCCACTCCACTCAAGCAGGAACCCCCATGTCGAACACGACCTACTCCCCCGCCGCCTTCAAACCCGCCAGCTCGGGCACGCTGGGCGCCCTGCTGCGCGAGCTGTTCGAAGCCACGCCGCTGTATATCTTCGCGACCGCCGCGAAGACCGCATTCGGCACGCCGGCGAAGCGCTGAGCCGCTCACAGCAGGCGTCGTGAGACGCCTGCCGCCATGGGCGGCTAGCATGTGGACTGCACATCGCAGTTCACCCAGGCGGCCCCATGGATCTCGGAATCGACATCGGCACGTCCGAAGTCAAAGTCGTCCTGATCGACGACGCCCAGCACATCATCGGCCAGGCCCGCAGCGCAGTACCGATCTCGCGCCCGCAGGCCTTGTGGTCCGAACAAGACCCGGCCGACTGGTGGTACGCCACCGTCGATGCCCTCGCGCAGTTGCGCAGCGCCCACCCCACCGAATACGCCGCGACGCGCGGCATCGGCCTATCCGGCCACATGCACGGCGCGACCTTGCTGGACGCCAACGACGAGGTGCTGCGTCCCGCCATTCTGTGGAACGACGGCCGCAGCCACGCGCAATGCGCCGAGTTGGAGGCACGTGCGCCCGACAGCCGGCGCATCACCGGCAACATCGCGATGCCGGGCTTCACCGCACCGAAGCTGATGTGGGTCGAGCAACATGAGCCCGATGTGTTCAGGCGCACCGCCCGCGTGCTGTTGCCCAAGGACTATGTGCGCCTGTTGCTGACCGGCGAGGCCGTGTCCGACATGTCCGACTCGGCCGGCACCTTGTGGCTCGATGTCGCGAAGCGCGCCTGGTCCGACACGATGCTGGAGGCGACGCACTTGACGCGCGCGCACATGCCACGACTGGTCGAAGGCAGCGACGTGAGCGGCCACCTGCTGCCGGCGATCGCCGATCAACTGGGGTTGCAGACCGGCGTGGTCGTCGCCGGGGGCGCGGGCGACAACGCGGCGAGCGCGGCCGGCATCGGCGTGGCAGCACCGGGCACGGCGTTTCTCTCGCTTGGCACCTCGGGCGTCTACTTCGTCGCCAACGCCGCCTATTCGCCGAACCCGGCACGCGCGGTGCACGCGTTCTGCCATGCGTTCCCCGGCACCTGGCACCAGATGACGGTGATGCTCACCGCGGCGAGCGCGCTGCGCTGGCTGCGCACGCTCACGCATGCCGACAGCGAAGCCCAGCTCGTCGCGGAAGCCGAGGCGCTGCCGACCGGCGCGCCCGTGCCGCTGTTCCTGCCCTACCTTTCGGGCGAGCGCACGCCGCACAACAACCCGCATGCCTCGGGTGTGTTCTTCGGCCTCACGCACGACCACGCACGCGGGCACCTCGCGCGCGCGGTGCTGGAGGGCGTGGCGTTCGCGTTTCTCGACGGCCAGCAGGCGCTGCTGGACGGCGGCGCACAGATCGACACGGTCACGCTGGTCGGCGGCGGCTCGCGCAGTGCGCCATGGGCCCAGGTGCTGGCCGACACGCTGGGGCGACAGCTGGACCGGCGCAGCGGTGCCGAGGTCGGTGCGGCGCTCGGCGCGGCACGGCTGGGGCGGCTGGCGCGTACGCGCGAGAGCGTCGCGGCCGTGTGCACCGCGCCACCGATCACCGACAGCTTCGCGCCGGATGCGCAGCGCGGGGAATCGCTGGCCGCAAGGCACGAGCAGTTCCAGCGCCTGTATACGCATCTGCGCGACGAAATGGGCGCGCCCAAAGACAAACCCCCCTGACCTTTCGACCAGAGGGGCGGGTGGCTCTCGCCACCATTTGGAGATCCGGAGGAATGAGGTCCGGGGCTCCTTCGGCGCAGTGACTGTGCCGGTTGAGGTGCCTGCATGCAGGCTCTACAAACTTAGACCACGCAGGGAACGGCTTCAAGCGCCGCCGACTATCGCCTGCCCTCTTGTCACGCGGTGGGATTCATGATCGCGTTCAGCAGGCCGTTCACGCGCTGCTGTACCGCGGCGTCCATGCGGATCGGCCGGCCCCATTCGCGCGCGGTTTCACCGGGCCATTTGTTCGTGGCGTCGAGCCCCATCTTGCCGCCCAGGCCGCTCACCGGCGACGCGAAATCGAGGTAGTCGATCGGCGTGCTGTCGACCAGCGTGGTGTCGCGCACCGGGTCCATGCGGGTGGTGATGGCCCAGATCACTTCCTTCCAGTCGCGGATGTCCACGTCGTCGTCGACCACGACGATGAACTTGGTGTACATGAACTGGCGCAGAAAGCTCCAGATGCCGAACATCAGCCGCTTCGCGTGACCCGGGTAGCTCTTGCGGATGCTGACGATCGCCATGCGGTAGCTGCAGCCTTCCGGTGGCAGATAGAAGTCGACGATCTCGGGAAACTGCTTTTGCAGGATCGGCACGAACACCTCGTTCAGCGCCACCCCGAGGATCGCCGGCTCGTCGGGCGGCTTGCCTGTGTAGGTCGAGTGGTAGATCGGGTCGCGGCGGTGCGTCAGACGCTTGACCTCGAACACCGGGAACCAGTCCTGTTCGTTGTAATAGCCGGTGTGGTCGCCGAACGGGCCTTCGAGGGCGTGCAGGTAACCGTTGATTTCCTTGACTTCCACGCCGTGCTCGCTGACACCGGCAAAGCCTTTCACTGCCGCCGGGATGTAGCCCTCGAGCACGATCTCGGCGGTCGCCGGCACTTGCAGCATCAGGCCGGCATCGCCGACACCGGCATCGGCCAGCTCGGTCCGGCTGCCGCGCAGCAGCCCGGCGAACTGGTACTCCGACAAGGTGTCGGGCACCGGCGTGACCGCGCCGAGAATGGTCGCCGGGTCGGCGCCGAGCGCCACCGCGATCGGGAACGGCTGGCCGGGCTTGGCGAGCGCGAAGTCGCGAAAGTCCAGCGCCCCGCCGCGGTGCGCGAGCCAGCGCATGATGACCTGGTTGCGTGCAATCACCTGCTGGCGGTAGATGCCCAGGTTCTGGCGCGGCCGCGCCGCCGGCGTTCCCTGCGGGCCGCGGGTGATCACGAGGCCCCAGGTGATCAGCGGGCCGGCATCCTCCGGCCAGCAGGTCTGCACCGGCAGCTGACCGAGATCGACGTCCGGCCCGTCGAGCACGACCTCCTGGCAGGCCGGTTTGCGCACCGTCGCGGGCTTCATGTCCCACAGTGCCTTGGCCATCTGGAACAGCTTGCCGGCGTCCTTCAGGCCCTTCGGCGGCTCGGGTTCCTTCAGGCTCGCGAGCAGCCGTCCAACGTCGCGCAGCTCGCCCAGGTCGGCCGCCCCCATGCCCATCGCGACCCGTTTTGGGGTACCGAACAGGTTGGTCAGCGCCGAAATTTTGTAACCGGCAGGCTGCTCGAACCACAAGGCTGGCCCGCCGGCGCGCAAAACGAAGTCGCTGACCGCTGTCATTTCAAGCCGCGCAGACACTGGCTCTGCGACCCGGCGGAGCTCCCCGACCTGTTCGAGGCCGGTCATAAAGTCACGCAGATCGCGGTATTTCATATTTTTTTGTAATTTAAAATCAATTTGATAGGCTTGACTGGTTATGAAGACCCTTGCTAGATTCTCTTCTCTTTGAGTCGCTAGGGATAACCCGCAGTGCCCATCGTTGGGATGGCGCCTGCAATACCTGACGAATTCCAGGCTGTTCGCCGTGTGCCCTTTCCACATCTGTGGCCGGCGCTTCAGCCAGCAATTATCGCCGCCGCCTCCGCGGCGCCGGGCCACAAAGCCCGGTGCGCAGAAGAACGAGACGGCAGGTGAAGGAGAGTGACAGATGGCTTCAACGAGCCCCTTGATTTCGGCGGCGCGACGCTTGTGCGCCGCCTCGACCGCCTCGGCCTCGGTGTTTTTGCGCGACGTCGGCCACGGCATGCTCGAAGTGAGCCACAACACACTGGCACTGATCGGTCTGATGCTGGCGGCGGTGCTGCTGTTCGCCGCCGGACGCGCCGACGTCCGCCATGAAGCCGAGGCCTGGACCCTGGGCTGGCTGCAGGCGCGCCAGGAAGCGCGCGAGCTGCCGACCCAGCCGGCCGAGCTGCTGGCCCTCGAGCTCAGCGAGCCCGACGCGATCGCCCGCGCCACCGCCTCCGACCCGAAGGAGCTCAGCCGCCAGCAGGCCGCGGTGGCGCAATGGCTGGCACGCCGTTACCGCGTCGCCCCGGAGCCGGTCAGCCGCCTGGTGCAAGAGGCCTGGAGCGTCGGCCAGAAGGCCAACCTCGACCCAACCCTGATCCTGGCGATCATGGCCGTCGAATCCAGCTTCAATCCGTTCGCGCAGAGTGCAGTTGGCGCCCAGGGCCTGATGCAGGTCATGACGAAGGTGCACAACGACAAGTACGAAGCGTTCGGCGGCAACCACGCCGCGTTCGACCCGGTCACCAACCTGCGCGTCGGCGTGCAAGTGCTGAAGGAATGCATCGCGCGCGCCGGCAGCCTGGAGGCCGGTCTGCGCTTTTACGTCGGCGCCGCCAATCTGGTCGAGGACGGCGGGTACGCCGGCAAGGTGCTGAGCGAGCAGAACGCGCTGCGCCTGGTGGCCAACGGCAAGGCCGTGCCGCTGCGTCCGCCGGCGACGAATGCGGTCGCGCCGGCCAAGCCCGCCGCGCCGCCGGCAGTGACCGAGCAGGCGCACCCGCCCGAACAGGTGGCAATGTTGCGCTGAACCCCGCCGACGGCCGCCTGCTCCGCTACACTGGCGGGGCTGCGCGACTGGCGATGCGGCTCCTTCTCCTCGCGGAGCTCGGGGCCTGAGGTGGGTTACCACCGGGAAGCGCGGTCGGGGTTCGCTGTTTGCGGCTCCGTTCAGCCGTTCGCCTGGGCAGCCCCGTGGTGGTGTGCAGCACGCATGCCGCGCAAGCCTCGGGGACTCCGCTGACACCAGGACTGCCAACCATGTTTGACCGCGCCCAATCCACTGTTGCCCGCATCGACCCCGATCTGTGGTCCGTCATCCAGCGCGAGAACCAGCGCCAGGAAGACCACATCGAGCTGATCGCCTCCGAGAACTACGCCTCGCCGGCCGTGATGGCCGCGCAAGGCACCCAGCTGACCAACAAGTACGCCGAGGGCTACCCCGGCAAGCGCTACTACGGCGGCTGCGAATACGTCGACATGGTCGAGCAACTCGCGATCGACCGGCTGAAGCAGCTGTTCGGCGCCGAGTACGCCAATGTGCAGGCGAACTCCGGCTCGCAGGCCAACCAGTCGGTGTTCTTCGGTCTGCTGAACCCCGGCGACACGATCATGGGCATGAGCCTGGCCGAAGGCGGCCACCTGACCCACGGCATGCCGCTGAACATGAGCGGCAAGTGGTTCAAGGTCGTCAGCTACGGCCTGACCGCCGATGAAGCCATCGACTACGACGCGATGGAGCGCCTGGCCCACGAGCACAAGCCGAAGCTGATCATCGCCGGCGCGTCTGCCTACAGCCTGCGCATCGACTTCGCGCGCTTCGCGAAGGTCGCGAAAGACATCGGCGCCTACTTCATGGTCGACATGGCGCACTACGCCGGCCTGATCGCCGCCGGCGTCTACCCGAACCCGGTGCCGCATGCCGACGTCGTCACCTCGACCACGCACAAGAGCCTGCGCGGCCCGCGCGGCGGCATCGTGCTGATGCGCGACGAGGCGATCGCGAAGAAGATCAACAGCGCGATCTTCCCCGGCATCCAGGGCGGCCCGCTGATGCACGTGATCGCCGCCAAGGCGGTGGCCTTCAAGGAGGCGTTGTCGCCCGAGTTCAAGCTCTACCAGCAGCAGGTCGTGAAGAACGCCGTCGTGCTCGCCGACACGCTGACCGAACGCGGCCTGCGCATCGTCAGCGGTCGCACCGAGTCGCACGTGATGCTGGTCGATCTGCGCCCCAAGGGCCTGACCGGCAAGGAGGCCGAGAACCTGCTCGGCGCCGCGCACATGACCTGCAACAAGAACGGCATCCCGAACGACCCGCAAAAGCCGATGGTCACCAGCGGTATCCGCCTGGGCACGCCGGCGATGACGACGCGCGGCTTCAAGGAAGACCAGGTGCGCCAGACCGCGCACCTGATCGCGGACGTGCTCGACAAGCCGAACGACGAATCGACCATCGCCGCGGTGAAGGCCAAGGTCGCGACCTTGACTCAAGCCTTCCCGGTCTACGGCGGCTGAGCCGGCTGACGCGGCCGGCGGCCGGAGGCGCGCATGCGTTGCCCGTTCTGCAGCTTTGACGAGACGCAGGTCGTCGAGACCCGCGACTCCGACGAAGGCGACGTGGTGCGCCGCCGCCGCCGCTGCCACGCCTGCGACAAGCGCTTCACGACCTACGAGCGGGCCGAGATCGCGCTGCCTTCGGTCGTCAAGAAAGACGGCACGCGGGCCGACTTCGACGCCACCAAGATCCGCGCCTCGATGCAGCTCGCGTTGCGCAAGCGGCCGGTCAGCGTCGAGCAGATCGACGCGGCGATGGAGCGCATCCAGGACAAGCTGCTCAACAGCGGCGCGCGGGAAGTGCCGTCCACGCGCCTCGGCGAACTCGTCATGCGCGAGCTCAAGCGCATCGACAAGGTCGCGTACGTGCGCTTTGCGTCGGTGTATCGCAGCTTCGAGGACGTGGATGAATTCCGGCAGTTGATCCGGGATATTTGAGGCGGCGCCCCCCAACGGGGGAGGCGAAGGGGGAACCCGCAAGAGGCCTGCGCGTTCCCACCTCGAGGGGGCGCGGCGCGCGGCGCCATTTTCTAAAGTCTGTGCATCCGTTCACCACCGGGAGCCCAGATGAAAACCACCCCCCTCGCCCGCCAACGCGGCATCACGCTGATCGAGACCTGCATGGTGCTCGCCGTGAGCACGGTGCTCGCGACGACCGCCGCGCCCGGCATGCAGGATCTGATCGCGGCGCGGCGCCTCGACAACACCGCGAGCCAGCTCGCGAACGACATCCACCTGATCCGCACCGCCGCGGTGACCCGCAACCAGGCCCTGCGCCTGAGCTTCCTGCCGCGCGCCGGCGGCAGCTGCTATGTGATCCACACCGGCAACGCCGGAGATTGCGCCTGCAACGGCACCGGCCCGGCGCTCTGCCAGGGCGACGCCCGCGAGATCAAGACCGTGGCGGTGTCGGATACCGACCAGGCGGTCGTGGTGGCGAACGTCGGCTCGATGCGCTTCGATCCGATGCACGGCACCAGCACCCCGACCGGCACCGTGCGCATCGTCGGTGCGAGCGGCCGCGAAGTGCGCCACATCGTCAACATCATGGGCCGCGTGCGCTCGTGCTCGCCGGCACCCGCGGTGCCCGGCTACCGCGCCTGCTGAAGCGTTGGCCGCCATCATGCACACGCCCTCCTCCGCACGCGGCTTCACGTTGATCGAGACCTTGATCGCGATGGCGGTGGCCGCGGTGTTGTCCGGCATCGCGCTGCCAAGCTTCGACAGCCAGCTGCGCAAGGCGCGCCGCGCCGACGCCCTCACCGCGGTCGCGCAGATCCAGGGTGCGCAGGAACGCTTGCGCAGCCGCAGCACGCGCTACGGCGACCTCGCCGAGATTGGCGCGGCGGCGGTTTCGTCGGCCGGCCACTACACGCTGCAGATCACCGCGTTCGGCACCGATGGCTACGTGCTGCGCGTCGCCGCCACCGGGGCGCAGGCGCGTGATGCCGAATGCCGTTTCATGGAGGCACGCGCGGTCGGCATGAACCTGGTCTACGCGTCGGGGGCCGACGCCGGCGTCACGAACCCCGATCCGATCAACCGCCGCTGCTGGAGCCTGTGATGACGAACCACCCTGCTCGCCGCCAACGTGGCCTGTCTCTGATCGAGCTGATGGTCGGCGTGACGATCGCGCTCTTCATCGCTGTAGCCGGCGGCTCGCTGCTCGTCGGCCACTTGCGCGAGAACCGGGCGCTGGTGCTCGAGGCGCGCCTGACACAGGACCTGCGCACCGCCGCCGACGTGATCACCCGCGACCTGCGGCGTGCCGGCTACTGGGGCCACGCCGGCGCCGGTGCGAACCCGTACGCCGCGCTCTCCCCCAGCACGACGAGCGCGGAGGCGGTGAGCCTGCGCTACTCGATGGACGCGAACGAGAACGACAGCGTCGACAGCAACGAGCAGTTCGGCTTCCGGCTGCGCAACGGCGCGATCGAGCTGCAACTCGGCGCCGGCAACTGGCAGGCGCTCACCGACGCCGGCACGATCACGGTGACCGCCTTCGGCGTCACGCCCGAACTGCAGGACGTGAGCCTCGAATCGCTTTGCCCGACCGCCTGTTCGGCCGGCAGCAGCCAGTGCCCGCCGCACCAGCAGGTGCGCAGCCTCGCGGTGCTCATCAGCGCGGCGCTGGTCAGCGATACGCGCGTGACCCGCAGCGTGCGCAGCCAGGTGCGTATTCGCAGCGATGCGGTGATCGGCAATTGCAATCTCTGAGGCCCACGATGAAACACACCCCTGCCCACTCCCAGCACGGCGGCGCGGCGCTGATCGTCACGCTGCTGCTGTTTCTCGCGATGGCGCTCGCGGCCTTCGCCCTCAACCGCCACCTCGTGTTCGAGCAGCGCAGCGCAGCGAACCAGGCACGCGCCACGCAGGCCTTCGAAGCCGCCGAAGCCGGCCTCGAGTGGGCCCAGGCCCAGCTCAACAGCACGCAGCGCATCGGCGCCGACTGCCGGCCCAGCGCCGATGCCGCCGCGAGCAGCTTTCGCGAGCGCCTGCTGAGCCTCGATCGCGTCACCGGGCTGGTCGCTGCGACGGCGCTGCGGCCGAGCTGCGTGCGTGGCCCCGGTGGCTGGTCGTGCAGCTGTCCGGCGGGTGGCCCCGCGGTGTTGAGCGCACCCACCGGCACCACCCCCGCACCGGCGTTCGCGCTGGAGTTCCAGCCCGCGAGCCGGGCCGGCACCGTGCGCGTCAGCGCCACCGGATGCACCAACCTCGCCGGCGCATGCCTGCCGGGCTCGACCGCGGCGGCCGACGCGACCGCTCGCACCGAAGTCACGCTCGCGCTGTTCGCCGGCCTGCGCAACCCGCCGGCGGCCGCGCTGACGCCGCGCGACGCGGCGAGCCAGACGCCCGACCAGTTCTTCGCGGCCGCCTTCGGCATCGACAAGCCGACATGGCGCAGCCAGCCGGTGGTCGCGCGCATCACCTGCGGTGCCGATTGCGGCGCCGCGATCGCGGAGGCGATCACCTCCGGCAGCGCGCTGCTGTGGATCGACGGCGACCTCACGCTCACCGGGCCGCTGACCCTCGGCTCGGTTGCGCGGCCGGTCGTGATCGTCGCCAGCGGCGCGGCCCGGCTCGACGGTGGCGTCACGATCGTCGGCGCGCTCCATGCCGCGTCGGTCACGTTGAGCGGCAGCGGCGCGGTCGTGCAGGGCGCGGTGCTCAACGAAGGCGCCTATGCCGGACCCGCGGTGCCCGACTTCCGACTGGATGCCGATGTGCTCGCCGGCCTGACCCACCAAACCGGCAGCTTCGCCCGCGTCAGCGGCAGCTGGCGCGATTTCTGAGGACTCCGATCATGCGTACCCCCACTCTTCGCGGCCAACACGGCAGCAGCCTGATCGAGGCGCTGGTCGCCTTCCTCGTGCTCTCGCTCGGCATGATCGCGATCGCCCGGCTGCAAGGCCACTTGCGCCTGGATGCCGACGTGGCGCGCCAGCGCTCCGAAGCGGTGCGACTCGCGCAGCAGGACATGGAAACCCTGCGCGGCTTCGCGACGCTCGCCGCCGCGGCGGGCACCACACGATCATTCGACACCATCGAGAGCGCGTCGCGCGTGGTGGACTCCGGCACCGACTACCGGATCGATCGCCAGATCGACGCGACCGCGCTGCCGCACGCGAAGGCCGCGTCGATCACCGTGGGCTGGACCGATCGCAGCGGCGGCGCACAGCAGGTCGCGCTGCATTCCATCATCGCCGGCAGCGACCCGACGCTGAGTGCCGCGCTGGCGCTGGCACCGCGGTAGCATCGTCGCACGATGAGCTTCACCACCCATGCGACACCGATGCACGAGGCGCTGGCACTCGCCCACGGCGCCATCGGGGTGTCCGAGCCGAATCCGCGCGTCGGCTGCGTGATCACTGCGGTCGACGGCCGCATGCTCGGCCGCGGCCACACCCAGCAGGCCGGTGGCCCGCATGCCGAAGTCATGGCGCTGCGCGACGTGATCGCGCGCGGCGAGAGTGCACGCGGCGCGACCGCCTACGTCACGCTGGAGCCCTGCTCGCACCACGGCCGCACACCGCCGTGCTGCGACGCGTTGATCGAGGCCGGCCTCGCCCGCGTCGTGATGGCGATCGAGGATCCGAACCCGCTTGTCGCCGGCCAGGGCGCGGCGCGCCTGCGGGCGGCCGGCATCGCGGTCGAGGCCGGCGCGCTCGCGCACGAAGCACGCGAACTCAACATCGGCTTCTTCTCGCGCATGCAGCGCGGCCGGCCGTGGGTGCGCCTGAAGACCGCCGTGTCGCTCGATGGCCGCACCGCGCTGAACAACGGCGCGAGCCAATGGATCACCGGCACGCCCGCGCGCACCGACGGCCATGCGTTCCGCAAGCGTGCCGGCGCGGTGCTGACCGGCGTCGGCACCGTGCTCGACGACAACCCGCGGCTCGATGTGCGGCTCGTCGAGACGGTGTTGCAGCCGCTGCGCGTGATCGTCGATTCGCGGCTCGAGACGCCGCCTGCGTCGAAGATCCTCGACGCACCCGGCCGCACGCTGATCTACGCCGCCATCCTCGATGAGGCGCGCGCCGACGCACTGCGCGCGCGCGGCGCCGAGATCGCGCTCGCCCCAGGCGCGAACGCGAAGGTCGATCTGGTGGCGATGCTCGCCGACCTGGCCACGCGCGGCATCAACGAACTGCACGTCGAAGCCGGCCACAAGCTCAACGGCTCGTTCGTGCGCGAAGGCCTGGTCGACGAGTTCCTGATCTACATGGCGCCGAAGCTGCTCGGCATCGGCCGTGAGCTCGCCGCATTCGGGCCGCTCGAAACCTTGAGCGACAGCCTCGCGCTGCGCTTCGAGAGTGTCACGACGGTCGGCGACGATCTGCGCATCATCGCGCGCCCGGCGCTCGCCTGAGATAATCGCCCGATGTTCACCGGCATCATCAGCGGCCTCGGCCGCATCACCGAAGCGCGCGCGCTGGGCCTGGATCCTTCGCACGGCAAACGGCTCACGATCGAAACGCCCACCGGCTATCTGGCCGACGTGCAGCTCGGCGACAGCATCGCGATCAACGGCGCGTGCATGACCGTCACAAGCTTCGACACGAGCGCGAACCGTTTCACGCTCGACATCTCGGCCGAGAGCCTGGACAAGACCGCTGGTCTCGCGGAGCCCGGCCCGGTGAATCTCGAGAAGGCGATGCGCGCGAACGACCGGCTCGGCGGCCACCTGGTCAGCGGCCATGTCGACGGCATCGGCCGCGTCAGCCACTTCGCCGCGGTCGGCGAATCCTGGGAGTTGCGCATCCTCACGCCGGCCGAGCTCGCGCGCTTCATCGCATACAAGGGCTCGATCACCGTGAACGGCGTGAGCCTGACCGTGAACCGTGTCATCGACGGGCCAGGCGGCTGCGAACTCAGCATCAACCTGATCCCGCACACGTTGGACAACACGACCTTGGGCACGCTCGAGACGGGCCGGCGCGTCAACCTCGAAATCGACCTGATCGCGCGCTATGTCGAGCGCATGCTGACCGCTCCAAAGGTCAACTGAACCGGCGCCCGGGCCAAGCCGGGCCGGCACCTACAATTCGAGGATGGCCATTTCCCCCATTCCCGAGCTGGTTGCCGAGCTGGCGGCCGGCCGCATGATCATCCTCGTTGACGAGGAAGACCGCGAAAACGAAGGCGACCTCGTGATCGCCGCCGATCTCATCACGCCCGAGGCGATCAATTTCATGGCGCGTTTCGGCCGCGGCCTGATCTGCCTGACGCTGACGCCCGAGCGCTGCGACCGGCTGCAGCTGCAATCGATGACGGCGCGCAACGGCACGCGCCACGGCACCGCGTTCACGGTGTCGATCGAAGCCGCGACCGGCGTCGAGACCGGCATCTCCGCCGCCGACCGCGCCCGCACCGTGCAGGCCGCGGTGGCGCGCGATGCGAAGGCCAGCGATCTCGTGCAGCCCGGCCACGTCTTCCCGCTGCGCGCCCAGGAAGGCGGCGTGCTGATGCGCGCCGGGCACACCGAGGCCGGCTGTGACCTGGCCGGCATGGCGGGGCTCTCGCCGGCGTCGGTGATCTGCGAAGTGATGAAGGACGACGGCACGATGGCGCGCCTGCCGGACCTGATCGCATTCGCGAAAGAGCACCAACTCAAGGTCGGCACCATCGCCGACCTGATCGAGTACCGCAGCCGCAACGAGACGCTGATCGAACGCGTCGGCCAGCGCCCGCTCGTCACCGCGCAGGGCGAGTTCGACTGCCGCGCCTACCGCGACCGCACCGGCGGCCTGCACCTCGCGCTGACGCGCGGCCAGTGGACGCCGGCCGACGAGGTGCTGGTGCGGGTGCACGAGCCGCTGTCGGTGATGGACCTGCTCGACGTCGGCAGCACCTGCCAGCACTCGTGGCCGCTGCCGAAGGCGCTCGCAACGCTGCAAAAAAACGCGCGCGGCGCCGCCCTGCTGCTCAATTGCGGCGAGGACGTGGCCGCGCTCGTCCCCCATGTGCTGCCCGCGCCCAACGGCAGCGCACGACCCGCCGCGGGCCAGATGGACCTGCGCACCTACGGCATCGGCGCGCAGATCCTGCGCGAGCTCGGCATCGCGAAGATGAAGCTGCTCGGCAGCCCGCGCCGCATGCCCAGCATGACCGGCTACGGCCTCGAAGTCACCGGCTTTCTTGCCGCCGACACCTGAAAGAACCTACCTTCCCATGCAAGACGCTGACAAGAGTGCCACCATCAGCGGTGGCCTGATCGCCCAGATCGACGGCCGCGACCTGCGCATCGGCATCGTGCAGGCGCGCTTCAATGCCGCGATCACCGACGCGCTCGCGACGGCGTGCATCGCTGAACTCGCCGTGCTCGGGGTCGGGCCCAAGCACATCAAGCACGTCACCGTGCCGGGCGCGCTCGAGGTCGCGCTGGCGCTGCACGCGCTCGCCGAGAGCGACGACTACGACGCGCTGATCGCTCTGGGCTGCATCATCCGCGGCGAGACCTATCACTTCGAGCTGGTCGCCAACGAGAGCGGCGCGGCGGTGACGCGTGTCGCGCTCGACCACGGCATCCCGATCGCTAACGCGGTGCTGACCGTCGAGAACGAAACCCAGGCCTGGGCGCGCGCGGCCGACAAGGGCCGCGACGCGGCCCGAGTCGCCGTCGAGATGGCGAACCTGATGGAAGACCTCTCGTGACCGAACCCACCACCGCGGCCCCCAAGCCGATCGCGGCCAAGCGCCCCAAGCCCAAATCGGCGCGCCGCCGCGCACGCGAGGTCGCTTTGCAGGGCCTGTACGAATGGCTGATCTCGGGCGCCGAGGCCAGCATCGTCGATGCCCACATGCGCGAGCAGGACGGCTTCGACAAGTGCGATGCGGTGCACTTCGATGCGCTCCTGCACGGCTGCATCGCCGAAGCCGTCGACATCGATGCGGTGCTGACGCGCCACGTCGATCGCAAGACCAACTTGCTCTCGCCGATCGAGCACGGCGTGCTGATGATCGGCGTGTACGAGCTCAGGCATTGCATCGACATCCCGTACAAGGTCGCGATCAACGAGGCGGTCGAACTCGCGAAGAGCTTCGGCGGCACCGACGGCCACAAGTACGTGAACGGCGTACTCGACAAGGCCGCGGCCGAGCTGCGCCCGGTGGAGGTCAACGCCGCGCGCGCGAAGCGCTGAGCCCCGCATGAAGCTCGCCGGGCGGCTCGACCACATCGAGCCCTTCTACGTGATGGAGTTCGCGAAGGCCGCCGCCGAGCTGGCGCGCAGCCCGGCGTGCGACGCGCGTGCCGGCGGCCGGCCGATGATCTTCCTGAACATCGGCGAGCCCGACTTCACCGCGCCGCCGCTGGTGCGCGAAGCCAGCGAACGCGCGGTCAGCCAGGGCCGCACGCAGTACACCGACGCGACCGGCCTGCCGGCGCTGCGCGAACGCATCAGCGCCTGGTACGCCACCCGCTTCGGCCTGGACATCGCGCCGCGCCGCATCGTCGTCACCGCGGGCGCGTCGGCCGCATTGCAGCTCGCCTGTCTCGCACTCGTCGACCGCGACGACGAGGTGCTGCTGCCCGACCCGAGCTACCCCTGCAACCGCCACTTCGTCGCCGCGGCCGAGGGCAAGGCGGTGCTGCTGCCGGCTTCGGCCGACGCGCGCTACCAGCTCAGCGCCGCGGGCGTGCAGGCCGCGTGGGGACCGCGCACGCGCGGCGTGCTGCTCGCATCGCCGTCGAACCCGACCGGCACCTCGATCGACCCGCTGGAGATGGGCCGCATCGTCGAGGTGGCGCGCGAGCGCGGCGGCTTCACGCTCGTCGACGAGATCTACCTCGGCCTGAGCTTCGACGAGCGCTACGGCCACAGCGCGCTGATGCACGATCAGAGCGGGCATGATCAGAGCGGGCACGGCGACGACGTGATCTCGATCAACAGCTTCTCGAAATACTTCTCGATGACGGGCTGGCGCCTGGGCTGGCTGGTCGTGCCCGACACGCTCGTCGCACCGATCGAGAAGCTCGCTCAAAACCTCTACATCTGCCCGAGCACCCTCGCGCAGCATGCGGCGATCGCGTGCTTCGAGCCCGAATCGATCGCCGAGTACGAACGCCGCCGCGATCAGTTCCGCGCCCGGCGCGACTTCCTCGTGCCGGCGCTGAACGCGATCGGCCTGACGGTGCCGGTGATGCCCGACGGCGCGTTCTACGCATGGGCCGACTGCTCGGCACACAGCGCCGACAGCTGGGACTTCTGCTACGACGTGATGCGGCGCGCTCACGTCGCGATCACGCCCGGCCGCGATTTCGGACACGTCGGCGCCGAACGTTTCGTGCGCCTGTCGTACGCGAACTCGATGGCGCAACTCGAGGAAGCGGTCGAACGCCTGCGCCAACTGCTGGCCTGAGTGTGGCGTGGAGATTGAAGCAATCGACCTGAATCGTGAGCGGATGTGACCTGGCTGACGATGCAGCCGCTTTTCGAGCGTTTGTGCCGCATCGGGTGGGCTAAGCTGCCTCAGTGAGCTCGTTCAGCCCCCCTCCCAGCCCGGCGCCCAGCGATTCGGAGCCCGCACCGGCACCGAGCGTGCCGCCGCACCTGCCCGGCGATGCCGCGGACCCCGCGCTGTGGGGCGAGGACGACATGAACGCGATGCGCGGCCCGCCCGCCGCGTTCTCGACCCAGTCGCCCGACCCGACCGACCAGCGCCACCCGACGATCGGCCACATCGGTCGCTATGCGCTGAAGCACCACCTCGGCGAAGGCGGATTGGGTACTGTGTACGCGGCGCACGACCCCCTGCTGTCGCGCCTGATCGCGGTCAAGACCCTCAACGTCGAGGTCGACGAAAGCGACCGCGCCGCGTTCAACGCGATGTTCCTGAACGAGGCGCGTGCCGCCGCGGGCCTGAACCACACCCACATCGTCACGGTGTTCGACGCCGGCATCAGCGACAACCGCGCCTACATCGCGATGGAGCTGCTGAAGGGCCGCGACCTGCGCCAGCTGCGCCAGGAGGGCTGGCGCGCCACGCCGGCACAGGCCGCGCTGATCGTGCGGCGCGTCGCCGACGCGCTCGGCTATGCGCACAGCAAGGGCGTGGTGCATCGCGACGTCAAGCCGGCCAATATCTTCATGATCGGCCGCACCCAGCCCAAGGTGCTGGACTTCGGCATCGCCCGCATCGCACACCGGCACGACGCGCACCACACCAGCGCCGAACTCGCGGCCGGTTCGCCGTACTACATGGCACCCGAGCAGGCGCGCCAGGAGCCGGTGGACCGCCGCGCCGACGTGTTCTCGCTCGGCGTCGTGCTGTACGAGTTGCTGACCGACGTGAAGCCGTTCCGCGGCGCGACGCTCGACGAGATCACCGAGGCCGTGCTGAACCACGAGCCGCCGCTCGCGAACACGGTCGAGCCGAGCGTGCCCGCGGCGCTGGCCGAGATCGCCGCGAAGGCGCTGGCCAAACACCCTGACGACCGCTACCGCTCGGCACGCGCGTTCGCACGCGACCTGCGCCATTGGCTCGACGAGAACACGACCAGCTCGAGCGACGGTGACGTGGCGGCGCTGGGCGCCCCGCGCTCGCGCCGCCTGTGGGCGATCGCCGGCGTCGTCGGCGCACTCGCGCTGGGCGGCCTGATCTGGGCCGGCATGCAGTCGGCCCCGACCCCGGCGCCCAAACCGCCGCGTGCCGCATCGGCTGCCGCGGCGCTGGCGCCGGCATCGATGCCTGCGGTCGCGGCCGCCGCGTCCGAACCCGCGACGGCACCGCCGCCCGACACCGCCGCGGCATCCGCAGTCAGTGCGGCCGAGCCGCCCGCCGAGAGCACGAACGAAGCGCCGCCACCGACAGTGAAACTCTTCGCACCGCCGCTGAAGGAAGCGAAAGAGACCACCAAGGAGCGTCGCGCACGTGAAGCGCGCGAGCGCGCCGCCCGCACCGCCGCCGCGCAAGCCCCCGCAGCGCCGCCGGCACGCGGCCTGGTGCGCATCGCGATCAGCCCGTGGGGCGAGGTCGAGGTCGATGGCCGACCCGCCGGCACCTCGCCGCCGCTGACCGAGCTCAGCCTGCCCGAGGGGCGGCACCAGATCGTGATCCGCAACACCGACCTGCCAGCGCATACTGCGATCGTCACCGTGACGGCGGATCAGCCGGTCACCCTGAAGCACAAGTTCTGATGACCATGACACGCTGCCTGCCGATCTCGATCCTCGCAATCGCCACGCTGCTCGGCGGCTGCGTCGTGCCGCCGCCGGCGCCGCAGCCCGGGCTGATGGACGTGGCCGAGCGTCCCGCCGAGAAGGCCTTGCTGGCCGGCATGCGTGCCTACGAAGACGCCCAGTACCCGCTCGCCGAAACCCAGCTCGGGCTGGCGCTGAAGGGCGGCCTGGCCTCGCCGCGTGACCGCGCCGCGGCCCACAAGCACCTCGCGTTCATCTACTGCACGAGCGATCGCGTGAAGGCCTGCGAGTCCGAGTTCCGCGCCGCGCGCGAGGCCGATCCGGGCTTCGCGCTGAGCAAGTCCGAGGCCGGCCACCCGCAGTGGGGCCCGGTGTACCAGCGCGTGCGGCAATAATCGGCGCCGTGCCGACGACCGAACTCGACCCCGCCCTGTTTCGCTTCCCGCTGCGCGTGTACTGGGAAGACACCGACGCCGGCGGCGTGGTCTTCTACGCCAACTACCTGAAGTTCTTCGAGCGTGCGCGCACCGAATGGCTGCGCTCGCTGGGCCACGAGCAGGAGCGTCTGCGCGCGCAAACCGGCATCGTGTTCATCGTCACCGATACGAATCTTCACTATCTGCGACCGGCGCGACTCGACGACATGCTCGCGGTGACCGTGCGCGTCGAACACGCAGGCCGCGCGCAGATGACGATCGCGCAGCAGGCGTGGCGGCAGTCGACTGCAGGCCACGAGCTGCTCGCACAAGGCACGATACGCATCGGCTGCGTCGATGCCGGAACCTTTCGACCGCAGCGCATTCCGACCGCGATTGCGGATTCGCTCAACGCCATGCCAGCCCACACCACCGGATGAACCAAGACTTTTCGATCGTCACCCTCGTTCTGCACGCGAGCTTCGTGGTCCAGCTCGTGATGGCCGGCCTGATGCTCGCCTCGCTCGCCAGCTGGACCGTGATCTTCGGCAAGCTCTTCGGCCTGAAGCGCGTGCGCAACGCCAACGAAGAATTCGAGCGCGAGTTCTGGGCCGGCAAGAACATCAACGACCTCTATGCCGATGCCACCAAGCGCACCGACGGGTCGCCGATGGAGCGCATCTTCGCGTCCGGCATGCGCGAGTTCATGAAGCTGCGCGAGCGCCGCGTGGTCGATGCGGGATCGCTGCTCGACGGCGCACGCCGCGCGATGCGCGCGAGCTTTCAGCGCGAGCTCGATGCGATCGAGATCCACCTGTCCTTCCTCGCCACCGTCGGCTCGGTCTCGCCCTATGTCGGCCTGTTCGGCACCGTGTGGGGGATCATGCATGCGTTCGTGGGCCTGGCGAACATGACGCAAGTGACGCTCGCGACCGTTGCGCCCGGCATCGCCGAAGCACTGGTCGCGACCGCGATCGGCCTGTTCGCCGCGATCCCCGCGGTGATCGCGTACAACCGCTTCGCGCGCGACATCGACCGCATCGCGATCCAGCAAGAGACCTTCATCGAGGAGTTCTCGAACATCCTGCAGCGCAACACCGGCGCCGCCGCCGCGGGGCACTGACATGCCCGCCGTCAGCCACCGCAGCGGCGGTTCGCGCCGCCGCACCATCAACGAGATCAACATGGTGCCGTTCATCGACGTCATGCTGGTGCTGCTGATCATCTTCATGGTGACCGCGCCGCTGATCACGACCGGTGTCGTCGATCTGCCCAGTGTCGGCAAGGGCAAGCAGCGGCCGGATCACGTCGTCGAGGTGGTCGTCGCGCCGGACGAGAACGTGCGGTTGCGCATCGACGGCAAGGAAGGTGCGGCCGTCGCGCTGCGCGATGTCGCGGCGCGCGTGCGCGAGCTGCAAGGCGGCGACGCGAACACGCCGGTCGTGATTTCGGCCGATCGCAACGTGAAGTACGAGGCGGTCGTGAAGCTGATGGACACGCTGCAGCGCGCGGGTGTTCAGCGTGTCGGCCTGTCGGTGAAGACCGGCGCGAACTGAAGGCAAGGCTCAGCGTGGACTCCGCCATCATGCCGACGCGCGATCCGTTCATGCCGCGGTCGGTGCAGCGCAACGGCCCGGCGCTGGGCCTGGCGCTGTTCGCGCATGCGCTGCTGATCCTGGCCCTCGCGTTCGGCGTCAATTGGCGCAACTCCGAACCGACCAGCATCGCGGCCGAGCTCTGGTCGGCGGTGCCGCAGGCGGCCGCGCCCCGCGCCGTCGAGGTGCCGACGCCCCCGCCGCCGGCCGAGGTCCGCAAGCCCGAACCGGTGGCGAAGCCCGAACCCGCGCCCAAGCCCGAAGCGCCTCCCTTGCCCGATCCGCAGATCGCGATCGAGAAAGCCAAGCGCGAAGAAGCGAAACGCGTGCAGGCCGAGGAAGCGGCGCGCGACAAGAAGGCGGCCGAGAAGGCGCAGCGCGAGAAGGAAGAGCTGGCGCAGAAGAAGGCCGCCGCGGAGAAACTCGCGAAGGACAAGGCCGAGGCCGACAAGCTCGCAAAGGACAAGGCGGAGAAGGCCGACGCCGCGAAGCAGGCCGCGCTGCGCGAGGCCAACCTCAAGCGCATGCAGGGCCTGGCCGGCGCCACCGGCGGCGCGACCGACACCGGCAGCGCATTGCGCAGCAGCGCACCGTCGGCGAGCTACGCCGGGCGCATCATGGCGCGCATCAAACCCAACATCGTGTTCGGCGACCCGGTCGACGGCAACCCGGTTGCGACCGTCGAAGTGCGGCTCGCCCCCGACGGCACCATCGTCGGCAAACGCCTCGTCAAGAGCAGCGGCGTGAAGGCCTGGGACGACGCGGTGCTGCGCGCGATCGAACGCACCGAGATCCTGCCGCGCGACACCGACGGCCGCGTGCGCAGCCCGTTCGAGATCGACTTCAGGCCGCGCGACTGATTCCGCGTGCCGGCGTGCCGCCGAGGGCCCAGCGGCGCAGACGTGGCACCAGCCAGCGGTCCGTGGACAGCGCCCCCGGCCCCCACAACAGCAGGAAACCCAGCAGGCTGCCCCAGAACACATGGCCCATCAGCGCCGCGTCGGGGACGTCCATCAGGCTGATCAGCGCGACGATGTTGAGCACCGACAGCCCCCCGGCGGCGACACGCCCGAACAGGCCCGCGACCAGCAGCACCGGCAGCACGAGCTCGGCGCCGGTGCCGAGGTATGCGGCGACGGTCGGGTCCAGCAGCGGCACGTGGTATTCGTCGGCGAACAGCGCAAGCGTGGTGTCCCAGTCGTGCAGCTTGGTCAGGCCGGAGCGGAAAAACACCGCCGCGACATAGCCGCGCGCGGCGAGCTGGGCCAGCGGCCTGAGCCCGTCGAGTGCGGCGAGCGCGTGTTCACCGAGCATCCAGAGACGGGTCGCGAGCATCGAAGTGGTGGTGTGGGGCGTCATGGTGGTTTCCGTGGCGGACACCGGTCAGTCGTGGATCGCGAGCACTCCTTTCAGCCAGGCCTGGCGAATCGCAGAGGCCAGCCAGGCGGCAAAGTCGAAGTCCGCGCCCGCGTGTTCCAACGAGTCAGCAAGGGCCGCGCCAGCCAGCAGCGATTCGGTCCAGCGGGCATCGGCCGGCGGCAGCGGTACGACGACCGCGCGCCAGCCGTCGCGCACGACCAGCGCGTCCTCGCCGCGCGACCGCTCGATGGCCTCGCGCACTTCCGCGAAGGCGTGCTCGGCGGCCTCGCCGGCCAACTGGTGCGCGCGGTGGATGCCGACGATCGGCCAGCGCGAACGGATCAGCGCGGTGCCCGGCATCAACACCATCCGCAGGCGCGACGGATCGGTGGATTCGAGCAAGGACAGCGAGGCCGCATCGAGCACCGCATCGGCCGCACGCTCGCTGCGATGCAGCGCGAAGTCGAGCCGCGCGCTGTCGCCGAGGTAAGGCCAGGGCGCCAGCGCCGCATGCGCGGCAAGCCAGGCCGGAAAGGCCTCGCCCCAGTCGCCGAGGTCCCCGTGCCGCGGCGGGTGCGCGTGCCAGAACTCGCGCGCGAGGCGCCTGAAATCATCGGCGCCGACCAGCGCCTGCACGGTCGCGAACGCCGCGGCCAGCGCCCGCTCGGCGCCGGCTTCCGCGTTCGCGCGGTAGGCCTCCAGCCCGCGTGCCGCGCGCGCGCCCTGCTCGCGCAGCCCGGCGATAGCGCCGCCGCTCAGCGCACGCAGCAGGTCCTGCTGACGCTGCAGCTCATCCATGCAGGCTCGCGGCGTGCGCGGCCTCGCCCAGCAGCACGTCGAGCGCGGGCACGTCGGTGTCCCACTCGACCAGCACCGGCACTGGGCCGAAGCGCCTCAGCGCATGCGCGCACAGCGCCCAGACCGCGGGGCGCACGTGGCTACCGTGGTCGTCGATGACGATCGTGTCGGCCTCGCAGTACCCGGCGACGTGGAGCTCGCCGACGATGCCGATCGGCAGCGCGTCGATGAACGCACGGCAGGCCTGGAGCGGGTCGGGCTCGCCCGCATTCAGCGCGTTGACCATCAGGTTGTTGACGTCGAGCAGCAGGCCGCAGCCGGTGCGGCGGCACAGCCGCGCGAAGAACTCGGGTTCGCTGACGGCGTCGTCGGTGAACGAGACATACGCAGAGAGGTTCTCGATCAGCAGCGGGCGGCGCAGCCGGTCCTGCACCTGCGAAACATTCGCGGCCATCACCGCGAGCGCAGGCTCGGTGAACGCGATCGGCAGCAGATCGTTCGCATGCACGACGCCGACCGGGCCCGGCGCGCGCGCGAAGCAGGCGTGGTCCGAGACGCGCAGCGGCTCGATGCGATCCACCAGCCGCTGCAGGCGATCGAGGTGCCAGGGGTCGAGGCCCGCGGCCGAGCCGAGCGCGAGACCGACACCGTGCAGACTGACCGGGTAGTGCGCGCGCGCCTGATGCAGCACCGCGAGCGCGGCGCCGCCGTCAGCGAAGAAGTTCTCGGAGTGAACCTCGACGAAGCCGAGCGGCGGCGTGGTGTTCAGCAGCTCGGCATAGTGGGGCTGGCGCAGGCCGATCCCCACATCATGGCGCCCCGAGCTCACTTGATGTTCAGCGCGGCCTTGGCTTCTTCGAGGCTCTTGCCACCCAGCTTCGCGCAAGTGCCCTTGGCGACGTAGTTCCACTCGTCGACGCCCATCGCGTTCTTCGATTGGCCGGCGCACGAGTGCGAGCCCGACAGGTTGGCGCAGTCGTTCGAACCGGCCTTGGCGATGCCGTAGCACTTCTCCTTGTCCTTGACCTTGTCGTCGGCGGCATTGGCGCCCGAGAGCAGGCCCATCGCGAGGACGGAAGCGAGTGCGGACGAGGCGATGAGGCGGGTGTTCGTCATGGTGAGTTCTCCAGAGGGGTTTGATCGAGCGTCGATCGCCCGGGATGATTTTCGGTGGGGCGACGCGCTTCTGTCGAACGCGCCGCCGCATCCTTACACGCTGGAGTTTGCACCAGGCGGACGCGCCTAGGCAGCCCCGTAACCGCCGCCCCCTGGGGTTTCGACCACGAACACATCGCCCGGTGCCATCTCGACCGAGCCGATGTGGCCGAGCATCTCGGTGCCACCAGCGGCGCGCTCGACCCGGTTGATGCCGGGTTTGCCGGCCGCGCCGCCGGCCATCCCGAACGCGCCGTGCAACCGCCCGTTCGACAGGATGCTCGCCGTCATCGCCTCCAGAAAACGCACGCGCCGCACGCCGCCGTCGCCGCCCTTGAACTGGCCGGCACCGCCCGAGCCCTTGCGGATCTCGTAGCTCTCGAGCCGCACCGGGAAGCGGAACTCGAGCACCTCGGGGTCGGTCAGGCGCGAGTTCGTCATGTGGGTCTGGACCACGCTCGTGCCGTCGAAGCCCGGGCCCGCACCCGAGCCGCCCGAGATCGTCTCGTAGTATTGGTGGCGGTCGTTGCCGAAGGTGAAGTTGTTCATCGTGCACTGGCCGGCCGCCATCGCGCCGAGCGCGCCGTAGAGCGCGTTCGTGATGCAGGTCGAGGTCTCGACATTGCCGGCGACCACCGAGGCCGGCGGATGCGGGTTCAGCATCGAGCCGTCGGGGATGATGACCTTGAGCGGCTTCAGGCAACCCGCGTTGAGCGGAATGTCGTGGTCCACCAGCGTGCGGAACACGTACAGCACCGCGGCCATGCAGACCGCGGTCGGCGCATTGAAGTTGTTCGTCAGCTGCGCCGAGGTGCCGCTGAAATCGATCTCGGCACTGCGCGCGGCCGCGTCGACGCGGATCGCGACCTGGATCTGCGCGCCGTTGTCGAGCGGCAGCGTGAACGCACCATCTTTCAACTGCGTGATGACGCGGCGCACCGACTCCTCGGCGTTATCCTGCACGTGGCCCATGTAGGCTTGCACGACATCGAGGCCGAACTGGTCGACCATGCGGCGCAGCTCCTGCACGCCCTTCTCGTTCGCGGCGATCTGCGCCTTCAGGTCGGCGATGTTCTGCGCCGGGTTGCGCGACGGGTGCTCGCCGCTGCGCAGCAAGGCCAGCATCTCGGCCTCGAGCAGGCGCCCACCGTCGACCAGCTTGACGTTGTCGATCTGCACGCCCTCTTCCTCGATGCGCGTCGAGAACGGCGGCATCGATCCCGGCGTGACGCCGCCGATGTCGGCGTGGTGGCCGCGCGAGCCGACATAGAACAGCACGACCTCGTTCGAGTCGTTCCATACCGGCGTCACGACGGTCACGTCGGGCAGGTGGGTGCCGCCGTGGTACGGGTCGTTCAGCGCGTACACGTCGCCGGGCTGCATCAGGCCGGCGTTGCGCGCGACCACGGTCTTGATCGACTCGCTCATCGAGCCCAGGTGCACCGGCATGTGCGGCGCATTCGCGATCAGGTTGCCGGTGGCGTCGAACAGCGCGCACGAGAAATCCAGCCGTTCCTTGATGTTGACCGAGTACGCGGTGTTCTGCAGCTGCAGCCCCATCTGCTCGGCGATGTTCATGAAGAGGTTGTTGAAGACCTCGAGCATCACCGGATCGACGGTCGTGCCGATCGCGCTGCGTTTCGCGCGCGGCTGCACGCGGTCGAGCACGAGGTGGTCGAGCGCGGTCACGCGCGCCTGCCAGCCGGGTTCGACGACGGTCGTCGCGTTCTTCTCGGCGATGATGGCCGGACCCGCGATCAGATGACCCGGCTTCGTTTGATCGCGCACGACGAGCGCGGCGTCCCACCACTGCCCGCCGCTGAACAGCCGCACCGTCTCGGCCGCAGGAGCCGGGCCGGCGCCCGTCAACGCATGCACCGGCTCGGCGGGCGCATCGCCTTCCGCGACCGCCTCGACCGACACCGCCTCGACGATCAGCCGCCGCTCGACCATCAGGAACGCAAAGCGCTGCCGATACGCGGCCTCGAACGCGGCCTGCACCTGCGCAACGTCGCCGAACGGCACGACCAGCGCCGAGTCGGTCCCTTCGTAGCGCACGTGGACGCGGCGGTGCACGTGCACACGCCCGCCGCTGACCCCCTGACGCCCGAGCTCGTCGGCGGCCTCGGCGGCGAGCTCATCGACACGCTGGCTGACCGCGGCCAGCGCCGACACCAGCGGCAGCTCGATGGCCGCCTCGCGCATCACGTTCTGGTCCGCCAACCCCATGCCGTAGGCCGACAGCACGCCGCCGAGCGGGTGCGCGAACACGCGGTTCATGCCGAGCGCATCGGCGACGCGGCAGGCGTGCTGGCCGCCGGCACCGCCGAAGCACTGCAGCGTGTAGCGTGTCACGTCATAGCCGCGCGCGACCGAGATCTTCTTGATCGCGTTGGCCATCGCGCCGACCGCGATGTCGATGAAGCCTTCGGCGACTTCCTCGGGCGAGCGTGTCACGCCGGTGGCGGCGCCGATCTCGTCCGCCATTGCGCTGAACTTCTCACGCACCACGTCGCGATCCAGCAACTCATTCGCGCTCGGCCCGAACACCTTCGGGAAGTGCGCCGGCTGGATCTTGCCGACCATCACGTTCGCGTCGGTCACCGCCAGCGGCCCGCCCCGGCGGTAGCAGGCCGGCCCCGGGTTCGCGCCGGCGCTCTGCGGGCCGGCGCGAAAGCGCGCACCATCGAACGACAGGATCGAGCCACCGCCGGCCGCGACCGTGTGGATGCTCATCATCGGCGCGCGCATGCGCACGCCAGCCACCTGGGTCTCGAACGCGCGCTCGAACTCGCCGGCGAAATGGCTAACATCGGTCGAGGTGCCGCCCATGTCGAAGCCGATGACGCGTTCGTCATCGAGATCGTCCTTCGCGAGCTGCGCGGTGCGCACCATGCCGACGATGCCGCCGGCCGGGCCGGACAGGATTGCGTCCTTGCCCTGGAACGCGTGCGCATCGGTCAGGCCGCCGCTCGATTGCATGAAGAAGATCTTCACGCCCGGCATTTCGCCGGCGACCTGCTCGACGTAGCGGCGCAGGATCGGCGACAGGTAGGCATCGACGACGGTCGTGTCGCCGCGCCCGACCAGCTTCATCAGCGGACTGACCTTGTGCGACACGCTGATCTGCGTGAAGCCGGCCTCGCGCGCGATGCGCTCGGCCGCGAGCTCGTGCGCGCTGTAGCGGTAGCCGTGCATGAACACGATCGCGACGCTGCGCAGCCCGGCGTCGAACGCGGCCCAGAGCCGTTCGCGCAGATGTGCTTCATCGAGTGGCTGCACCACCGAGCCATCGGCGCCGACTCGCTCCTGCGCCTCGATCACCCGCGAATACAGCAGCTCGGGCAGCACGATGTGGCGATCGAAGATGCGCGGCCGTTCCTGGTAGCCGATGCGCAGCGCATCGCGAAAGCCCTTGGTCGTGACCAGCAGCGTGGCCTCGCCCTTGCGCTCGAGCAGCGCATTGGTCGCGACCGTCGTGCCCATCTTCACGCACTCGACCTGCGCCGGCGTGATCGGCTCGTCGGCGCGCAAGCCCAGCAGATGGCGGATGCCGGCGACCGCCGCATCGCGGTACTGCTCGGGGTTCTCGCTCAGCAGCTTGTGTGTGACGAGCGAACCATCCGGCCGCTTGCCGACCACGTCGGTGAAGGTGCCACCACGGTCGATCCAGAACTGCCAGCGGTCGGGAACGGGGGTTTGTTGCATGAGAGAGAGCCTTCGATGTGAAGCGACGCAAACGCCGTAGCGTAACGCTAGGACTGCGTGAAGTAGGGAATGAAGATGTCGTTGGCCTCGGCGCCGACCTGCCGCACCCACTCGAGCGAGAGCCGTTCGCCGAAGCGCTTCAGCGCGACACCGACCTCGCGCGGCACGCGCTCGATCTTCATGCCATTGCGGCGCAGCTCGTCCACCGAGGCCTGCGCCGCCGATTCGCTTGCGGCCCAGCCGCGCGCCTCGGCCGCGGCGGCGGCCTTCAGCAGGGCGTCGCGCGCCGACGTCGACAAGGCCTTCGTCGCCGCGGCGTTCGCGAACACGATGTTCTTCGGGAACCAGGCGTTGATCTCGTAGTAGTAGCGCAGCTGACTCCACACCTGGTTCTCGACACCGGTGACGGCCGAAGTGATCATGCTGTCCATGCGGCCCTCGGCCAGCGCCTTGCCGACCTCGACCATGGGCACGTCGACCGGCGTCGCGCCGACCAGCGCCGCGATGCGCGCGGTCGTCGGGTTGTAGGTCCGCATGCGGCGGCCCGCGAGATCGGCGATGTCGGTGATGGGCTTGGTCGCGTACAGGCCTTGAGGCGGCCACGCCACCGCGTACAGCACGACCAGACCACGGGCCGCGAAGTGACGCTCGATCAGCGGCCGCTGGCAGCGCCATAGGCGCCGTGCGTCGGCATACGAGGCGGTGATGAAAGGCACCGAGTCGGCCCCGGCGATCGGCATGTCGGCGACCAGGCTGCTCATGATGGTTTCGCCGGCCTCGACCCGGCCGTCCTGCACCGCCGCGCGCATCTCGGCCAGCTTCACCAGCGTGTTGTTCGGGTGGATCGTGAGGCGCAGCTCGCCGTGGGTGCGGGTGTCGATCTCGGCGGCCATCGCGGCGAGGTTGATCGTGTGGAACGATTCGCCGCGGTAGCCGGTCGCCAGCCGCCACACACTGCCCGCGCGGGCGTTCGGCAGCGCCAGTGCGGCGGCCCCGAGCGCGCTGAACTGTCGACGTCCGAGTGCGATGGCCATGGCGTCAGAGCCCGAGGTAGGCCTTCTTGACATCGTCGTTCGCCGCGAGCTCGGCGCCGCTGCCCTGCATCACGATGCGGCCGGTCTGGATCACGTAGCCGTGGTGCGCGATCGACAGCGCCTTGTGCAGGTTCTGTTCGACCAGCAGCACCGTCACGCCGGTCTCGTTGACGCGCTGGATCACGTCGAGCACCTTGGTGACGAACTTCGGCGCGATGCCCCACGAGGGTTCGTCCAGCATCAGCAGGCGTGGCTGCGCCATCAGGCCGCGCGCGATCGCGAGCATCTGCTGCTCGCCGCCGCTCATCGTGCCGGCGAGTTGGGTCTCGCGCTCTTTCAGAATCGGGAACAGCGTGAACATGCGGTCGATGCTGGCCGCCACTTCGCCCGCATCCATGCGCGTGAATGCACCGAGTTCGAGGTTGCGTCGCACCGTGAGGCGCGGGAACAGGCGCCGGCCTTCGGGCACCAGCGACAGGCCCAGCGGCACACGTTTGAACGCCGGCAACGTGTGCACGTCGGCACCGTCGAAGCGGATGTGGCCGGCCTCGACCGCGTTCAGCCCGGCGATCGCGCGCAGGGTCGTCGACTTGCCGTTGCCGTTGCCACCGACCAGCGCGACGATCTGGCCGCGCGGCACGGCCAGGCTCACGTCCGACAGCGCGAGCACGCCGCTGTAGCTGACGCGCAGCTGGCTCACCTCGAGCAGGTTGTCTTGCAGGACGACCGCCATCACACGTCCCCCAGGTAGGCCGCGATCACGGCCGGGTCGCGCGAGACCTCGGCCGGCGTGCCGTCGGCGATCTTCACGCCGCGGTCGAGCACGACGATCTTGTCGGCGATCGGCATGATGCCTTCGAGCACGTGCTCGACGATCAGGCAGGCGATGCCCTGGTCGCGGATGCGCTTCACGACCGCAACCATCTCGTGCACCTCCGACGGGTTGAGCCCGGCCATCACCTCGTCCATCAGCAGCAGCTTCGGCGCGATCGCGAGGGCGCGTGCGACCGCGAGGCGGCGCTGCTCGCTGATCGTCATGCTGCCGGCCGGCTTGTCCGCGAATCGTTCGAGGCCGACGAAGCCCAGCCACTGCAGCGCGGCGGTTCGTGCCGCGGCGACACGGCGTTCGTGCAGCAGCGCCGCGGCCATCACGTTCTCGCACGCCGTCATGCTGGTGAAGGTGCGCGCGACCTGAAAGGTACGGCCGACGCCTGCGCGCGCGCAGGCCTCGGGCGACAGGCCGGAGATGGTCTTGCCATCGAGATCGATGCGACCAGAGGTCGGCGTGTAGTAGCCGGCGACGCAATTGAACGCCGTTGTCTTGCCCGCGCCATTCGGCCCGATCAGCCCAACGATGTGGCCGGCCTCGACCGTGAACGAGACCTCTTGATTCGCGAGCAGCCCGCCGAAGCGCTTGCTGACGCTGTGCAGCTCCAACAGACTCATGACTGCCCCTCGCCCGACGGGTACGTCGGTCGGTCCCCCGAGGGGACGCGGGCCGGCTTGGGAGCGGCCCGGCGCTCGGCCCGCACGCGCCACTCATGCCACCACCCGAGCAAGCCGTTCGGATAGAACACCGCGATCACGACGATCAGGCCGGCGTAGATGATGGTGTCGGTGCCGCGCCCGCTGCCGCCGAACACGACGCGCGTCAGCTCCTCGATCACCGTCAGCACGACCGCGCCGACGACCGGGCCGAATAACGTGCCGACGCCGCCGAGGATGGACACCAGCGCCATCTTGATCGACAGCCCGGTCGACAGCACCGAAGACGGATCGATGTAGAGCTCCTTCTGCGCGTACAGGCTTCCGCCCAGCGCGGTGAAGAACGCGCTCAGCGACAGCGCGATCTGCTTGTAGCGCGCGATGTTGATGCCGATGCTGCGGGCCGCGTCGGGTTCGTCCTTGATCGCGCGCAGGTAGAAGCCGACATGGCTGCGTTCGACCGCGAGCGTCGCGGCCAGCGTCAGCACCAGCAGCCCGAGTGCGAGCCAGTAGTACGGCGGCTTGTCGGCGAACACCATCGCGCCCCAACCTTGGCTGCTCATCGGGATCGTCAGCCCGACCGCGCTGCCGGCGTAATCCCAGTTCGTGAACACGATCTGCACCAGCTCGGCGACCGCGATCGTCGCCATTGCGAAGTAGTGACCCTTGAGCCGGAAGCACGACCAGCCGAATAGAAAACTCAAACCCGCCGCGATCACGCCACCGAGCAGCGTGCCCAGCCACGGGTTGATGCCGAAGTTCAGCAGCAGCATCGTCGACGTGTAGGCACCGAGGCCGTAGAACGCCGCGTGGCCGAGCGAGACCTGGCCGGCGTAGCCACCGAGCAGATTCCAAGCGACGCCGAGCTGTGCCGCCATCAACACCAGGATCGCGAGGTTCAGGTGCGTCGGGTTGCTGGTGGCGAACGGCAGCATTGCCGCAGCCACCACCAGCCCCGCCGTGATCTTCAATGCATTCATGCCTTCCCCATCAGACCCTGCGGCCGGAACATCAACACCGCGAGGAACAGCACCAGCACGATGGCCGTCTTGTACTGCGGCCCGAGCAGCAACCCGCCCATCACCTCGATCACGCCGACCAGGATGCCGGCCCAGAACGCGCCGGTGATGCTGCCGAAGCCGCCGAGGTTCACGACGACGAACGCGATCAGGATGAAGTTCGCGCCGACCTCCGGGAAGATCGGGAAGAAGGTCGCGAGCAACACGCCCGCCGCACCCGCGCAGGCCGCACCGATGCCCCAGGCGAGCGAGAACATGCGGTGCGAGTCGATGCCCATCAGCTGCGCCGCTTCCTTGTCGGCGGCCGTGGCCTCGAGCGCGGCACCGAGCCGGGTACGCGTCAGGAAGGCATGGATCACCGCGGTGATCACGACCGCACCGAGGCCCGCGACGAGCTGCGGCCGGCCGAGCTGGATGCCCGCAAGCTTGACGCTGCCGGCGACCCAGGAGTTCTCGATCGAGCGGAAGTCGGGCTTCCACAGGAACTGCGCGACGCCGCGCATCAGGATCATCAGCCCGAAGGTCGTGAAGATCTGGCTCAGCATCGGCGCCGCGACGATGCGCTTGATCACGAACTTGTACAGCAGCATGCCGAACGCGAACAGCATCAGCACCGTGAGCGGCAAGGTCAGCAGCGGGTCGAGCGCGTAGAGCGCGAACAGCCAGAACGCGCTGTACATGCCCAGCATCAGGAACTCGCCGTGCGCGAAGTTCACGATGTCCATCACGCCGAAGATCATCGTCAGGCCGATCGCGACGAGCGCGTAGATCAGCCCGATCAACACGCCGGACGCGAGCGTCTGCAGGAGGATGTCTGCGGTCATGGTGGCGGAGGTGTGGAGTTGAGACTGCGACAAGCGCATGCGGGCCGAGCGCCGGGCCGCTCCCAAGCCGGCCCGCATCCCCTCGGGGGATCGACCGGCGTACTCGTCGGTCGAGGGGTCGTCATTTCCTCTGGTCCCACTTGGGCATCGGCCACACGACCTCGCGCGACGCCATCGCGAACGGCCACACGGTGTTGTACTTGCCGCCCTCGATCTGCACCAGGATGCCCTGGCCCAGCGTGTTCTGGCCGGTGGCGTCGAACTTCACGCCCTTCCACGGCATGATCAGTTTCGAGCCCGGCAGGTCGGTCGCGGCCAGCGCCTTGCGGATCGCCTCGGGCTCGGTCGAGCCGGCGCGGTTGATCGCATCGGCCATCACCATCAACCCGGTGAAGGTGCGCGACGAGTTGCCGGTGAAGTTGATCTTGTAGCGACTGTTGAACAAGTCGTTGACCTGCTTGATCAGCGGGTTGCGGCTCGCCAGGTCGAGCGCCCAGACCTCGCGCGTGATCACGTACTCGGCGTCCTTGCCCAGCGTCTTGATGAAGTCGGTGTCCGTGAAGCCAGCGTTGTTCGCCAGGATCATGTCGGGCGAGAAGCCGAGCTCCTTGTAGGTCTTCATGGCCAGGATCGCGTCGGCCGTGTACGAGGACTGGAGCACCAGGTTCGGGTTCGCCGCTTTCAACGTCTGCACCTCGGACGTGAGCTGCGTCGTCTTGGCCGGGTACAGCACCTGCTTGACCAGGTTCATCTTGTAGTCGGGCGCGAGCTTGGTCTGCAGCTTGGTCGTCTCGGTTCCCCACAGGCCGTTCTCGTTCAGCGACACGACGACGCCGGGCTTGATGCCCTTCTTCGCTTCGAGCTCGCGCAGGAACTCGAACGCGTTGTGCACGAACAAGTCGTCGTGCGGCGTGGTGCGGAAGAACCACTTGAAGCCGCGCGCCGTCAGCGACGCCGACGACGACTCGGGGTTCAGGAAGGGAATGCCGGCGCGCTCGGCGACCTGGCTCGCGGTCGCGGTCACCGCACTGTTGTAGGCGCCGACGAGCGCAACCACCTTCTCCTGCGTGATCAGGCGCTCGGCCTCGGTCGCGCCGGTCTGCGGATTCGCCTGGTGGTCGGCGAAGACCAGCTTGATCTTCGCGCCCTTCAAATTCGGCAAGCCCTTGCCCCCCGACAACGGCAGCTCGCTGACGCCGGGCGCACCGTTGTTGATGATGTCCGCCGCGAGCTCGAGTGCGCTGCGCAGCTCGGCACCAACCGCCGCGCCGGGGCCGGTCAGCGGATAGATCACTCCGATCTTCACTTCGGCCTGCGCGTGCACCATCCCGCTCAGGCCCAGCCCGAGGCCGATCGCGATCGAGGTGGCAAGCAGTGCCCTGATGACGGTTCTACGCATGTCAATTCCTTGATGACAGAGGGATGGATGAATGAAGCGCTGGCGGCTCAGAAGCTGGCGAGCTGGTGGTTCAGCAGATCGGTGATCAGCATCGCGCCGGGCGCGTGGGTGATGCAGAACTCGGGGCGCGCCTCGACGATCGCCGCCTGCGGCGTCACGCCGCAGGCCCAGAACACCGGCAGTTCGTCGGGCCGCACGTCGACCGCGTCGCCGTAGTCGGGCTTCGTGATGTCCTTGATGCCGATCAGCGCCGGATCGCCGAGGTGGACCGGCGCGCCATGCACGTCGGGGAAGCGCGAGGTGATCTGGATCGCGCGGATCGCCGCCGCCGCGCGCAGCGGCCGCATCGACACGACCATCGGCCCGCGGAACGGGCCCGCCGCTTCGGTCGCGATGTTGGTGCGGTACATCGCGACGTTCCGGCCCTCGCTGACATGGCGCAGCGCCAGCCCCGATTCGAGCAGTGCCTGCTCGAACGAGAACGAGCAGCCGATCACGAAGGTCACGAGGTCGTCGCGCCAGTAGCCGGTCACGTCGGTCGGCTCGTCGACGACCTCGCCGCGGCGCCAGACGCGGTAGCGCGGCACGTCGCTGCGGATGTCGATGTCGGCGCCGAGCTGCGGCAACATCGGCACGCCGACCTCGGAGACCGCCAGCACCGGACACGGCTTCGGGTTGCGCTGGCAATAGCGAAGAAAATCGTCGGCCAGCGCCTGCGGCAGGATCACGACATTGCCCTGCACATGGTCGTCGGCGACGCCGCTGGTGTGGGTCACCCAGGTACCGGCGCGGATCGCGGCACGGGCCTGGACGAGTGGATTCGAAGCGGATGCTGGCTGCACGACACGACCCCTGAAATGTGACGACTTGGTGACTGGGTCGGATTGTGTTGGCGTCGCAGACCCCGGCGCAAACAAGTAATTTTTCGCTCAGATCATCGATTTTTTCGATGCTTGGCGGGCACGCCGATGAAATCGAACACCGCGTCGAGCACGTCGGCGGCCACCACCGAGGTCGGGTCGTCGCGGTAGCTCGCATGCACCGGCAGCGGCGGCAACGTCGCCTCGCATTTCAGCGGCTTCAGCGGCAGCCGCTCGCTCAACCGCTGCACCGCGGCCAGCGGCAAGGTCGCGACGCCGATGCCGCCTTCGACCAGCTGCACCATCGCCGAGATCGACGAGATCGCGTGCACACGCTGCGGCTGCAGGCCGGCCTCGCGGAACAGGTCGAGCAGCGCCACGTGCGGCTGCGAGCCGCGCTGGAAGGTCAGCAGTTCCAGCGCGGCCAGGTCGGCGAGCGTGTAGCGGCGCTTGCGGTGCAAGTCGCGGTGGCCGACGAACACCATCTCCATCGCCGGCAGCGCGCGGCTTCGCAGGTTCTCGCCCGAGGTCGGCAGCGCCGCGAACGCGAGGTCGAGCGCACCGCGCCGCACCTGGTCGACCAGCACCGGCGTGGTTTCGACGGTCAGCTCGAGCTCGAAATCGGGATGCGTGCTGCGCATGTGCTGCACCCACTCGATCAGCCACGAATGCAGCACCGACTCGATCACGCCGATGCGCAGCGACACGGCGCGCGGCGCCGCGCCCGCGCCCATCTCGGCCTTGATCTCGCGGTGCAGCGCCAGCAGGCGTTGCGCGTGGCCGAAGAAGCGCAGCCCGGCGACCGTCAGGCGGAACTGCTTGTCGCGCCGGTCGAGCAGCAGCACGCCAAGCTCCTCCTCGAGCGCGGCCACGCGGCTGGACATCGCCGACTGGGTGATGAAGAGTTTCTCCGCCGCGCGCGACACGCTCTTCAGCGACACGACCCAGTAGAAGGCTTCGACAAACCGCAGGTTCATGGTGGCGAGGGCAGCGTCAGGTGTGGGCAGAGGATACTGGGCTTCGCGCCCATCGAAAAACTCGATGGACTGAGCGAGAAACTCTGCGTTTGAGCCGGCGACCCCAGCTGTCCACAATACGACGAATGATTCCGAGCCAGGTCCTGCTGATCGCCAAACTCGCGCTCGTCGCGGCCTCCATCTGGGGCGCCTCGCTGCTGGCACGGCGCTATGGCCACGCGGTCAGCGGCGCGCTCGCCGGCTTGCCGGTGATCGTCGGGCCCATCATTGCGCTGCTGCTGATCGACCTGCCGGCCGAGCGCGTGCGCGGCATCGCGCTGGCGACGCTGGTGTGCGAACCGGCGATGCTCGCGCACATCGTCGTGTTCGCGAACGCTGCGCGGCGCTTCGCCTGGCCGGTCTGCCTCGCACTCGCGACCGCCACGTTTGCGCTGGCCGCGGCGCTGCTGGCGCGACTCGACTGGGGCGCGGCCGGCGCGACGCTGCTGGCGCTCGCCGCGCTCGTGCTCGCGAGCCGCGTGCTGCCGATGTCCTCCGCCGCGCCGGCCGATGCGCCGGTCGCGGTGCCGCGCAGCGAGCTGGGATGGCGCATCGCCGTGGCGCTCGCGATCGCGGCGAGCGTGATGTGGGGTGCGGATCATCTGCCCGCGGCGATCGCCGGCGCGCTGCTCGCGGTGCCCATCACCGGCAGCGTGCTGCCCTGCTTCACGCTGCCGCGTCACGGCGCTGAGGCGACCGCTCGGCTGCTGGCGGGCTTCGTGCGCGGCCAGAGCGGCTTCGTCGCGTTCTTCATCGTGCTGATCGCGTTGTTGCCGCAGTTGCCGAAGGCCGCGGCCTTTGTCGCGGCCGTCGCGGCTGCGGTCGCGGCCCCGCTGCTGTTGCGGCAGTGGACGACCGCGACACCGGCTCGAAGCGCCGCCGAATGAGGTGGACGGTGGAACGGCGCTTGCTACATCGTCGTGCGCCCGGCACCGCGATGGCGCGGTGGAAAGCCCCGATGCGCCGCAGTGCATCCGGGCACTACCCTTGCGTTCTTGTTGTTTCAACGGAGATCTCCTTATGCGCGCTCGATTCCCCCTGCTGGTCGGCTCGCTGGCCATGGCCGGCTCGGCCTGGGCTCAGACCGTCAAGTGGGACCTGCCCGCCGCCTACCCGACGAGCAACTTCCACACCGAGAACCTGATCCAGTTCGCGCAGGACGTCGAGAAGGCCACGGCCGGCAGGCTGAAGATCACGGTGCACGCGAACGCGTCGCTGTTCAAGGCCAACGAGATCAAGCGCGCGGTGCAAGGCGGCCAGGCGCAGATCGGCGAGGTGCTGCTGGTCAACTTCGAGAACGAGAACCCGATCTACGGCATGGACGGCCTGCCGTTTCTCGCCACCAGCTACGCCGAGTCGAAGAAGCTCGCCGACGCGCAGAAGCCGGCGCTCGACAAGCTGCTCGGCGCGCAGGGCATGAAGCTGCTGTACGCGGTGCCGTGGCCACCGCAGGGCATCTACGTCAACAAGGAGATCGCGTCGGTCGCCGACATGCGCGGCCTGAAGTGGCGCGCCTACAGCCCCGCGACCGCCAAGATCGCCGAGTTGATCGGCGCGCAGCCGGTGACGATCCAGGCCGCCGAACTCTCGCAGGCGCTGGCCACCGGCGTCGTCAACAGCTATATGAGCTCGGGCTCGACCGGCTTTGATTCGAAGACCTACGAGAGCATCAAGTACTGGTACGACACCCAGGCCTGGCTGCCGAAGAACGGCATCCTCGTGAACCAGGCCGCGTTCAACGCGCTCGACGCCGCCACGCAGGCCGCCGTCGTGAAAGCTGCCGCCGATGCCGAGGCGCGCGGCTGGAAGCTGAGCCAGGAAAAGAACGAGTGGTACAAGAAGGCGCTCTCCGAGAAAGGCATGAAGATCATGACGCCGCCGACCAAGCTGATGACCGACATGCGCCAGGTCGGCGGCATCATGGTCGCTGATTGGGAGAAGAAGGCCGGAGCGGACGGCACGGCCGTGCTCGCGACCTATCGAAAGAAGTAAGCGGCACGCATGCGCGCCGCCCTCGACAAGCTCTACTACGCCGCCGGCGCGATCGGCGCGGTCTTCATCCTGATCGTCGGCGTGCTGATGGTCGGCCAGAGCGTGCTGCGCGAGTTCGGCGTGCGCACCGGCGCGGTCAACGACGTGGTCGCATGGTGCTGCGCGGCTGGCTCGTTCTTCGCGATGGCGCACGCGTTCAAGCACGGCGATTTCGTGCGCGTGACCTTGCTGCTCGAGGCCGTGCCGGCCGGCGCGCGGCGCGCGCTCGAACTGATCTCGCTCGTGATCGGCAGCGTCGCGGTCGCCTACCTGTGCTGGTGGGCCTGCCGCTTCACCTACGAGAGCTGGGTCTTCGACGAGCTCGCGCAAGGCCTGCTGCCGATCCCGATGTGGATCCCGCAGTCGAGCTTCGCATTGGGCTCGATCCTGCTGCTGATCGCGGTCGTCGACGAGCTGATCCTCGTCGTGCGCGGCGCCCGGCCGACCTACGTCACCGCTGTCGAAGAACGCCACGCCAAAGGCGACTTCTCCTCCGAGATCTGAGAAATGACAGCCCCTTGGCGCCTTCGGCACCGTCCCCCGAGGGGAGCTCAGGCGGCTTGGGGCGGCCCGGCGCTCGCCTGAGGAAACACGATGGACATTCTTCTCATCGGCGGCCTGCTGCTGCTGATCATGATGGTGCTGCTCTCGGGCGGCGTCTGGATCGCGATGACGCTGGCGATCTGCGGCTGGGTCGGCCAGGCCTTCTTCACGACCACCTCCCCGGGCAAGAACCTGTTCTCGGCCTTCTGGGAGTCGAACGCATCGTGGGAGCTCGCGGCGTTGCCGCTGTTCATCTGGATGGGCGAGATCCTGTTCCGCACCAAGCTGTCCGAAGAGATGTTCGAAGGCCTGCGGCCGTGGTTGAACCGCGTGCCGGGGCGGCTGATGCACACGACCATCCTTGGTTGCGGCATCTTCGGTTCGGTGTCGGGCTCCTCGGCGGCGACCTGCGCGACGATCTCGAAGGTCGCGCTGCCCGAACTGAAGCGTCGCGGCTACGACGAGAAGCTCGCGCTCGGCGCGCTCGCGACCGCCGGCACGCTCGGCATCCTGATCCCGCCGTCGATCACGATGGTGGTCTACGCGGTCGCGGCCGACGCGTCGATCATCCGCATCTTTCTCGCCGGCTTTCTGCCGGGCTTTCTGCTGATGGCGCTGTTCTCGGGCTACATCATGTGGTGGTCGCTGCGCAACCCGAACAAGGTGCCCGCGGCCGATCCGCCGAGCAGCTGGGCGCAGAAGTTTCGCCAGTCCGGCAGCCTGATCCCCTGCACCTTGCTGATCGTCTTCATCACCTGGGTGCTGATCGCCGGCTACGCCACCGCGACCGAGTGCGCGGCCTACGGTGTGGCGGGTTCGCTCGGGATCGCGTGGTGGGGCCGATCGCTGACCTGGCGCAACTTCTGGGAAGGCCTGATGGGCACGACGCGCACCAGCTGCATGATCATGTTCATCCTCGCCGGCGCCGCATTCCTGACCAAGACGATGGCCTTCACCGGCATCCCGCGCGAGCTTGCCGAGTGGGTCGACAGCATGCACTTGTCGCCGTACATGCTGATCCTCGCGCTGACGGTCGTCTACCTCGTGCTCGGCACCGCGCTCGACGGCATCTCGATGATCGTGCTGACCTCGGCGGTGGTGCTGCCGATGATCCAGAAGGCCGGCTTCGACCTGATCTGGTTCGGCATCTTCATCGTGCTGCTGGTCGAGATCGCCGAGGTCACGCCGCCGGTCGGCTTCAACCTGTTCGTGCTGCAGAACATGACCGGCAAGGACAGCAACACGATCGCACGCGCCGCCATCCCCTTCTTCGCCTGCCTGGTGCTGTGCATCGCCGCGATCACGCTGTTCCCGGTGATCGTGACCTGGCTGCCCGACGTCGTGATGGGCGTTCAGCGCTGATGACATGGGGCACCCGGCGCCGGGATACCGACGCCACCCGCCAGGCGGGTGCTCAGGCCGCTTGGGAGCGGCCCGGCGCTGGCCTGAGCGGGCCTAGCGCCGAACGCCTTCCATCACGCGAGCTTGAACGGCAGCTCGCGCAGCGGCTTGCCGCTCAGGCTCGCGATCGCATTCGCGAACGCCGGCGCGAGCGGCGGCAGGCCCGGCTCGCCCATGCCGGTCGGCGCGTCGGCACTCGGTACGCTGTAGACGGCGATCTGCGGCATGTCGGTGATGCGCGGCACGACGAAGTCGCTGAAGTTGCTCTGCTCGACCACGCCATCCTTCAACGTGATCGCAGCGCCCGGCTGGCACATCGACAAGCCCATCAGCGCAGCACCCTGCACCTGGGCCTCGAGTGTTTGCGGGTTGATCACGAGGTTGCAGTGCACGCCCGCAGTCACGCTGTGCAGCGTCGGCGTGCCCTCTTTCACCGAGGCCTCGACGACGTACGCGACCACCGAGTTGAACGACTCGTGCACTGCCACACCCCAGGCCCGGCCCGCGGCGAGCGTCTTCTTGCCGTAGCCCGACTTGTCGACCGCCAGCTGCAGCGCGGCCTTGTGGCGCGGGTGCTCGCTGCCGATCAGCTTCATGCGGTAGGCGACCGGGTCCTGCTTGGTCGTGCGCGCGATCTCGTCGACCAGCGTCTCCATCACGAACGCGGTGTGGGTCGAGCCGACGCTGCGCCACCAGAGCACCGGCACGTTGACCTTGGGGTGGTGCACCGTCAGGCGCATCGGGATCTCGTACGGCTCCTTCATGCCCTCGACGGCGGTGCCGTCGATGCCGTCCTTCACCAGCATCGGCTCGAACGGCGTGCCACCCAGAATCGACTGGCCGACGATCACGTGGTCCCACGCGCTGATCTTGCCTTGCGCATCGAAACCGATCTTCGCGGTGTGCAGGTGCATCGGGCGGTAGTAGCCGCCCTTGATGTCGTCCTCGCGGCTCCACAGCGTGCGGATCGGCGCGCCGATGCCCGCGGCCTGCGCCGCCTTCGCGACGCTGCAGGCCTCGACCACGTAATCGCTGCTGGCGATCGCGCGGCGCCCGAAGCCGCCGCCGGCCATCTGCACATGGACCTTCACGTTCTGCGGCGGCAGGCCCAGCACCTTGGACGCCGCGAGGCCGTCGAGCCCCGGCATCTGCGATCCCATCCACAGCTCGGCCTTGTCGCCGCTGACGCGCACCGTGCAGTTCAGCGGCTCCATCGGCGCATGCGCAAGGTAGGGGAACACGAACTCGGCGCTGATCTGGTGCGGCGCGTCGGCGAGCTTCGACACGTCGGCGTCGAACTTGCGCGCACCGGGCTTGGTCGCAAGCTCGCGGTATTGCGCGAGCTGCTTGACGCTGTCGACCTTCTCGACGCTGCTGCTGTCCCACTCGAGCTTCAGCGCGTCGCGCCCCTGCTTCGCGGCCCAGTAGCCATCGGCGATCACCGCGACGCCCTCGCCGCCGCGGTCCACCGGAATGCGCAGCACCGCCTTCACGCCCTTGACGGCCTTCGCCGCGCCGTCGTCGACCGACTTCAGCTTCGCGGCGAACACCGGCGGGCGGGCCACCACCGCGGTCAGCATGCCCGGCAGGCGCACGTCGATGCCGTAGTTCTGGTGGCCGCTGGATTTGGCCTTCGCGTCGAGGCGGCCGGTGGGCTTGCCGATCAGGCGAAAGTCTTTCGGGTCCTTCAGCGTGACGGTCTCTGGCACCGGCAGCTTCATCGCCGCCTCGGCCAACTGGCCGTAGCCGAGCTGCTTGCCGCCGGGGCCGATGACGACGCCGTTGCGCGTGCGCAGCGCCGAGGCGTCGGTCTTCCACTGCGCCGCCGCCGCGCTGATCAGCATTGCGCGGGTGCGTGCACCGAGCTCACGGTACTGCGTGTACGAGTGCGCGATCGAACCCGAGCCGCCGGTGATGTGCATGCCGAACACCGGGTCGATGTAGGCCGGGTCGTTGCTGCCGTGCACGCTCTTGACCTTGGACCAGTCGGCGTCGAGCTCCTCGGCCAGGATCATCGGCAGCGCGGTCTGCACGCCCTGGCCGAAATCGAGGCGGTTGATCGTGATGGTGGTCGTGCCGTCCTTCTCGATGTGGACGAAGGCCGAAGGCTGCTGCAGCGGCTTCAGGCCGGCCGGCTTGGCGCCGGTCGCGTCCTGCGCGAGGGTGACCAGCGGGAAGGCGCCGAGTGCGAAGCCGCTGAGCGCCGTCAGCTTCAGGAAGCTGCGCCGCGGCAGGCCTTCGGTTTCGGCGGTACCGCGGGCCGGCGTCATCAGCGCCTGAATGCCCTTGGGCAGCTCGAAAGTGGTTTGATCGAAATGCATGGGGTGGTCTCCTTCAGGCCAGCGTCTTCGCAGCGTCGGCGACCGCGGCACGGATGCGCGCGTAGGTGCCACAGCGGCAGATGTTGCCGGCCATCGCCGAGTCGATCTCGGCGTCGGTCGGCCGCTTGCCGCGCGGGACGGTTTTCAGAAACGCCGTGGCCGACATGATCTGGCCGCTCTGGCAGTAGCCGCACTGCGCCACGTCGTGCTTGACCCAGGCTTCGTGCACCGCCTTGCCGACCTTGTCGGCGCCACCGGTGACGGCCTCGATCGTCGTGATCTTCTGCCCCGCAGCCGCGGAGATCGGCGTGATGCAGGAACGGATCGCCTGCCCGTTCAAGTGCACCGTGCAGGCACCGCACAGCGCCGCGCCGCAGCCGAACTTGGTGCCGGTCATGCCCAGCGTGTCGCGCAGCGCCCAGAGGATGGGGGTGGAGGGGTCGGCGTCGACCTGGCGGTCCTGGCCGTTGATGTTGAGCGTGCTCATGCGCGATCCTTTGGTGAACATTGATTCGGTTAAACGATAGACCTCTACACCCGATTGGTCAAGCGGTCAGGCTTTGATGCCGTCCCAACAAAGGCCAAATGCCATCGCCAGATGGGCATCGGTGCGGGTCAGGGTGCCGGAGCGCAGCATGTTCGCGGTCTCGCGCGCCGAGCCGCCGAAACTGTTGACCAGCAGCGGCGTCGGCACGTCCTTCAGGATCTGCTGCGCCCTGGCCGTCTCGATCAGATCGACCCAGTCCTTGAAGAGCCGGGCCGACAGGTTGCGGCTGACTTCGCTGAACCACGGCGAGTTGTAGTACTGCTCCATGAAGACCATCTCCGCATAGTGCGTCAGGCGGTGGTCCAGCCAGTTCGTCCACAGGTGCTGGAAGCGGCTGCGGAACGGGGCGCTCGGGTCGTCGCCGTGCATCAGCGTGGCGGCGGTCTCCGTCTTGGCCTGCTCGTAGAGCGCGACCAGCAACTCTTCCTTGGACTTGAAGTACACGTACAGCGTGCCGGTGGCCAGGCCCGCCTCGCGCGCGATCGCCGCCATGGTCAGGCCGCTCAGGCCGGTCTGCTCGACCAGCGTGAAGGTGGCCGTCGCGATGGCCCGGAGCTTCTCGTCGTCTTTGGGCTTCACGGTCGCATCATAGCCGAACACAAATTCATCAAAACCGCCCTCCAAGCCTTGAACAGCCGCGGGCCGGTGCCTCATTTCGCAGCATCGCCGCAGCCCGGGCCGGGCCACCATGCTGAAGTGAAAAACGGCTTGCGAGCGCGAGGAATAGTGCCATGGCAGAGATGTTGACCCCGTTGGAATGGGACGTGAGCCCGGACAGCCCGAGCGCGCGGCACCCACGCGAGGACGAGGCCACGCTGCCGATGGCGCTGGACGCACCGCAGTTCGCCAGCACCGAATTCAGCGACAAGCTCAGCCGCGCCGCGTTCTGCTGGCCGACGCCGCCGTATGTCAGCTATCCCGTCGCAACACCGCAGACCGACCCGATGCCGTGCGAGATCGTCGGCCGCAATGCCAAGAAGACGAGTGGGCGGCTGACCTTCTTCGTGCCCGAGGAAGGCGTCGCGCACGTGCAGCTGCCGCCGGCGCGCACGACTTTGCCGCTGCGCTTCGACCAGTTCCAGTCGCTCACGCTGACGACGCCGCTGCTGCCGACGCGCCTGGCCATGAACGACCCGCATGCCCTCTTGCTCGGTCACCGGGCGCACTCGATCTGGACACTCCGGCTGACCGGCGGCGCCGAGATCGAGGGCGAAACCATCGGCTATGTCGAAAACGAATTCGGCCTCTTCCTGTTCCCGCCGTGCTGCGCCGCGGACGCCGACGACGACGGCAGCGTCACGCGCATGTTCGTGCCGCGTTCGGCCTACACCCATTTCGAGATCGGCTCGCGCATCGGCGAGCTGCTGGTCGAGCAGAACAGCGCGACTGCGCAGCAGATCGAGCACGCCGTCGACACCCAGATCAGCCTGCGCAACGCCAAGCTCGGTGACATCCTGGTCACGCGCCAAGTCGTCACCGCGGAGCAGCTGCTCGAAGCGATCGAGCGCCAGGCCAAGATGCCGATGGTGCGCATCGGCGAGGCGCTCGCCTCGCTGGGCATGGTCAGCGAGGCGCAGCTGAACGAGGCGCTGGCGCAGCAGCAGCGCGACCGCAGCGTGCCGCTGGGCGAACTGCTGGTGCGCATGGGCGTGGTCTCGCGCGAAGACCTGCAGGTCGCGCTCGCGCGCAAGATGGGCTACCCGCTGGTGGACGTCGATACCTTCCCGGTCGAGGCCGAGGCCTTGCGCCGGCTCGGCTACGCGGTCGCGATGCGGCTGAAGGTCATGCCGCTGCTGGTGCGCGACGGCCGCCTCGTGGTCGCGCTCGACGACCCGGCGCGGCGCCGCGCCGCTGTCGACGAGGTCGAGTTCAGCGCCTCGATGAAGATCGTGCCGGTGCTCGCGCACAGCCGGTCGATCGAGGCCGCGCTGCACGATGCGTACGAGAAGATCGGCGCCGCCAACGGCCAGCGCAGCGTCATCGAGAACCCCGCGATTCCGATGAACTTCGACCTCGACGACACCGACAAGCTGGTCGAGTCGCTCGAGAAGGAGCACCTGGACCGCGCCCACCCCGACGACGAGCGGCCGATCGAGCAGTCCGACAACTCGCTGGTGCGCCTGCTCAACAACATGATCATCGAGGCGCACAAGGAAGGCGTCTCCGACATCCACATCGAGAGTTATCCCGGCCGCGAGAAGATCCGCGTGCGCTTTCGCAAGGACGGCGTGCTGCGCACCCATCTCGAGCTGCCGGCGAACTACCGCAGCGCACTGATCGCGCGCGTGAAGATCATGTGCGAGCTCGACATCAGCGAGCGCCGCAAGCCGCAGGACGGCAAGATCAACTTCGCGAAGTTCTCGCCCCAGCACCGCCTCGAACTGCGCGTCGCGACGATCCCGACCAACAACGGTCTGGAGGACGTGGTGATGCGCATCCTCGCGTCGGCCAAGCCGATCCCGCTGGACCGGCTCGGCATCTCGGCCGAGAACCTGGCGCGCCTGAAGACTGCGGTCGAGCGGCCCTACGGCATGGTGCTGTGCGTCGGCCCGACCGGCTCGGGCAAGACGACGACGCTGCACTCGGCGCTCAGCCACATCAACGTGCCCGAGCGCAAGATCTGGACCGCTGAGGACCCGGTCGAAATCACCCAGCCGGGACTGCGCCAGGTGCAGGTCAATCCGAAGATCGACTGGACCTTCGCGAAGGCGCTGCGCGCCTTCCTGCGCGCCGACCCGGACGTGATCATGGTCGGCGAAATCCGCGACAACGAGACCGCCGCGATGGCCGTCGAAGCCTCGCTGACGGGCCACCTGGTGCTGTCGACCCTGCACACCAACAGCGCGCCCGAGACCGTGACGCGGCTGCTCGACATGGGGCTGGACCCGTTCAACTTCGGCGACTCGCTGCTCGCCGTGCTGGCGCAGCGCCTGGTGCGCCGGCTCTGCACGCAGTGCCGCAAGACCCGCGCGGCGACGCCCGAGGAAACCGACGAGCTGCTGGCCGACTACATGCACGCCTTCGGCGCCGAGCCGCCGATCAGCCGCGACGCCGTGCTCGCCGGCTGGATGCAGCGCAACAGCCGCGACGGCCGCCTGATGCTGCACGCCAGCCCCGGCTGCCCGGCCTGCGACAACACCGGCTTCAAGGGCCGTGCTGGTCTGCACGAGATGATGGTCGTCTCGCGCGAGCTGCGCCGCCAGATCCAGACCGGCGCACGCGCCGAAGCGCTCCAACACACCGCGCTCACCGAAGGCATGCGCACGCTGCGCCAGGACGGCATCGACAAGGTGCTGGCTGGCGTGACCACGATCGAAGAGGTGCGCGCGACGAGCAATGTGTGACGTTCCCGGCCCCGCATGAGCATCCGCGCCCGCGTCTTCGCGTCCGCCGCGCTCGCCATCGCAGCAACCCTCTGCTGCGCCGTGGGCCTGTGGATCGGTGCGACTCGTTCGATCGCGGCCGATGCCGAGCAGGAGCAGGTGCAAACCGCCTCTCGCGTCATCGACAGCCTCGTCACGTTGACGAACGAATACGCCTTGCGCTCCGAGCCCCGCGTGGCGACACAATGGCTCCAGCAGCACGAGGCCTTGGTCAGCACCTTGTCCGTCCCCGTGCAGTCAGGAGACACCAGCCCGGCGCGGCGGGCACTGCGCCATTCGGCGGCAGAACTGCCGGCGCTCTTTCGCCAATTGACCAATTCGACCGTTCAGCCGGCCGGAACCCTCACGCAGGGCCACCGTGAACTGCTGATCAATCAACTGCTCGCCCGCACGCAGGCACTGGCCGATGCCGACTACCGCTGGTCGCGCGAAGCGGCGCGCGCCGAACAGGAGACGAGGCGCTGGCTGCGCCTCGTCGGCGCGGCCGCGTTGCTGCTGTTCCTGGGCAGCGCGTTCGCGCAGCCCATCATCGTCTGGCGCCGCGTGCTGCGCCCGCTGTCGGTGCTGGAGAACGCGGCGGCGGCAGTCGCACGCGGCGACCTCACGGTCCGTTGCGCGAGCACCGCGCAGGACGAACTGGGCCGCGTGACCCGGGGCTTCGACGCGATGACGCTCGTTCTGGCCGAGCGCGGCGCCGAGTTGCATCGTTCCGAGCAGCGCCTGCGCGCGATCGCCGACAACATGCCGGCGCTGATCTCGCAGATCGACACCAGCGAGCGCTACACCTTCGTGAACGACTACATCGAACGCGCGTTCGACGTGAGCCGCGAGGCGGTGACCGGCCAATCGATGCGCGCGGTCTGCGGCGCCAGGATGTACGCCGAATACGCGCCGCACATCCGCGCCGCGCTGCGCGGCGAAAAGACTGCGTTCGAGACCGAGCTCGTCGCGCGCGGGGCGCTGCGCCACTACCAGTCGAGCTACATCCCGGAATTCGGCGACGACGGCACGGTGCGCGGCTTCTATGCCATTTCTTTCGACATCACCGAACGCAAGGAAAGCGAGATGCGGCAAGCCGCGAGCGAGCATCGGCTGCGCCTGATCGCGGACAACCTGCCGGTGCTGATCGCCTACATCGACCGCGAGCAGCGCTACCGTTTCTGCAACGCGACCTACGAGAAGTGGTTCGGCCTCGTGCCCTCGCAGATGGAGGGGCGCCTCGTCGTCGACACCGTGGGCGAGGAGCGCTACGCGCCGCGCCGCCCGTTCATCGAGCGCGCACTGGCCGGCGAACGGATCGAGTTCGAACAAACGACGGCGTTGCCCGACGGCAGCCGACAACTGCATGCGCTGTACGTGCCGCACCAGGAAAACGGCGTGACGCTCGGCCTCTACTCGCTCATCACCGACATGACCGAGATCAGGCGCAACGAAGCCGAGCTGATGCAGCTCGCCCGCAACGATCCGCTCACCGGCCTGCCGAACCGGCGCCAGTTCGACGAGCGACTCGTCGAAGCGGTGGCCCGCGCGCGCCTCACCCGGCACCCGCTTGCGCTGCTCTTCCTCGACATCGATCGCTTCAAGACGATCAACGACTCGCTCGGCCACGCCGCGGGCGATGCGGTGCTGAAGGAGGTGGCGCGGCGATTGAAGAGCACCGTGCGGGTGACCGATATCGTCGCGCGCCTGGCGGGCGACGAATTCGTGATCATCGTCGAAGGCGTCGACAGCGCCGACGAAGCCGAACAGGTGGCTCGCAAGATCGTGCTAGCCGGGCGCAGCGATTTTGCGGTCGGCGGCAGGGTCCAGAAGGTCACGATTAGCATCGGCGTGGCCTTGTTCGAAGGCGACGCGACCAGCCCGGCGGAACTGATGGCACGCGCGGACGCCGCCCTGTACGAGGCGAAAACCGCGGGGCGCGACGGCTATCGAATCGCGATCGGCCTGCGATCGGCTCGGCCGCCCGCGCATGTCGAGTAAGGCCAGGCACGCGCACCGCTAAAATTCCGGCAATGCGCATGGCGCCTGTGCCCTTGAGGAATTGACGTGGATCTGAAGCTGCCGATCAAGATATTCGACGAACTCGCCGACTCCGTGATCGAATCGACCGGCATGCTCGACCTCGCCAGCGGCGAGATCCGCCAGGTCGAGCACCTGCACTACGACAAGGCCACGCTTGGCCTGCCGGCCGAGGACGAGAGCTACGAGTTCACCTCGGGCCTGCTGTCGAACGGCACGAAGGAAGTCGAGTTCCGCGTCGAGGTCGACGTGATGTCCGGCACCTACTCGGTCACGCCCAGCGAGTTGCTCGAGCTGAAGGGCCGCGCCGCCAAGCTGTTCACCGCGCCGCCGCCGGGCGTGAACTACAAGCCGTAAGAATCGGGCGCGTCGCAACGACTTGGTTGTTGTCGAAACACGAGGCTTGCCATGACCACACCCGCCACCCCCCGAACCCGCCGCGCTTTCGCGCTCGGCGCCGCGGCCACCGTGCTGGCCACGCTGGTGTACGCACAGTTCAACCCCAGCGCCGCGAGCGAAACGGCGGTGAAGATCCCGGCGCCGAGCGCCGACCTCGTCACCGACACCAGCGGTGCTGCACAAGAGGTCGCGGTGTTCGCCGGCGGCTGCTTCTGGGGCGTGCAAGGCGTGTTCCAGCACACCAAGGGCGTGATCCAGGCGGTCTCGGGCTACGCCGGCGGCGCGAAGCAGACGGCGGTCTACGAGATGGTCGGCTCGGGCCTGACCGGCCACGCCGAAGCGGTGCAGATCACCTTCGACCCGAAGCAGATCTCGTACGCGCAGCTGCTGCAGATCTTTTTCTCGGTCGCGCACGACCCGACCCAGCTGAACCGCCAGTTCCCGGACTCGGGCACGCAATACCGCTCGGCGGTGTTCACGACCAGCGCGTCGCAGAAACTCGTGACCGAGAAGTACATCGCGCAGCTCGACGCGGCCAAGGTCTTCCCGGCCAAGATCGTCACGCAGGTCGTCGCGCCCACCCCGTTCTACGCCGCCGAGGCCTACCACCAGGACTACGCGACGCTGCACCCCGAGTCGGGCTACATCGCGCGCTACGACCTGCCGAAGATCGCGAACCTGAAGAGCATGTTCCCGCAGTGGTACCGCGACCAGCCGGCGCTGGTGATGGCGAAACGCTGACCTGACCGCCGCCGCGGCGAGAAGCCGCCCGGACCGCGCGCCCCGGACCACCCGGGCGCGCCGGCCCGCACACATGCGTTAAGGTCATGGCCCATGTTCCCCGGCCTGACCCTCACCTACTGGCTCACGCTGCACGGGCTGGTGACGCTGCTGGCCGTGATGATCTACGTCGTCACCGCCCACGTGCTGCAGCAGCGCCGCCACCCGACCGCGGCGATTGCGTGGGTCTTGTTCCTGCTGCTCATGCCCTACTTCGCGCTGCCGGCGTTCCTGACCTTCGGCTCGCGCAAGCAGGCGCGCCCGCGCGGCCAGCCGCTGCGGCTCGCGCCGCCGGCGCCCAGCGACCCCGAGGACGAACGCGCCTGGGCCGTGCAGACGGCGCTCGCGATGGGCCAGAGTGCGCCGGCCGAGTTCGACGACCTGCACGTGCACGCCGATGGCAGCGACGCGCTGCACGCGCTGTGGCAGGTCATCGATGGCGCGCAGCATTCGATCGACCTGTGCACCTTCATCATCGGCCGTGACACGGTCGGTCACGCGCTGATCGACCGCCTGTGCACGAAGGCGCGCGCCGGCCTGCGTGTGCGCCTGATGATCGACGGCCTGGGTCGCCTGATGACGCCCAGCCCCAGCCTGCGGCCGTTGGTCGCGGCCGGCGGCGTGGTCACGCGCTTCGTGCCGCCGCTGCACTCGCCGCTGAAGGGCCGCAGCAACCTGCGCGACCACCGCAAGATGGTGATCGCCGACGCGGGCCGGGAGACCGGCCGGCTGTGGAGCGGCGGCCGCAACCTCGCGAGCGAGTATTTCGAAGGCGAACCCGGCCGGCCCGCGTGGCACGACCTGAGCTTCGACCTGCGCGGCGAGGTCGTGCAGCAGGCGATCGCGCTGTTCGAACACGACTGGGCGTTCGCGAACGGCGGGCGCTTCCAGGCGGATCAGGACGACACGCCGATCAATATTCGCCCCGGCTTCGGCGCGCAGCTGATCGCCTCGGGCCCGGACCAGGCCGACGACACGCTGCAGGCGCTGCTGCTGACCGCGGCCTATCGCGCACGCACCCGCATCGCGCTGATCACGCCTTATTTCGTGCCCGATTCGGCGCTGCTGATGGCGCTGTGCATGGCGGCGCGCCGCGGCGTGGTCGTGGACCTGCTGCTGCCGGCGCGTTCCAACCACCGGCTGTCGGATCTGGCGCGGCGCCGCGCGCTCGGCACGCTGGCCGCCGCCGGCGGGCGCATCTGGCTCGCGCCGCAGATGCTGCACGCGAAGCTGATCGTCGTCGACGACGTGCTCGCGCTGGCCGGCTCCGCCAACCTCGACAGCCGCAGCCTGTTTCTGAACTACGAACTGATGATGGCGTTTCACGAGGCCGCGGTCGTCGAGCGCTTCGCCGAGTGGTTCGAGACCGAGCGCAAGTCGGCGCAGCGCGCACTGCCCAAACGGCCCGGGCTGCTCGGCGACATGGCCGACGGGCTGGTGCTCTGGGTGGGGTTTCAGCTGTAGGCCGGCGCCGGGCGAAGACCTGGTGCAAAATTTTGTTCGGACGGGCGCATTCAAATCCACCCGTCCTGCGTACGCCGCCCAGTCGCCGCAACGCTGATCACCCGTTTCGACAGGCCATGGCTGTTCCTGCCCACCGTCGCGCAGTCTCCTGGAGGCCGGCTTCGCCCGAGGCGCTGCGCCTGGCCGGCGCGCTGCGCACGGCGCGGCTGACGCTGCTGCGCGCCGGCCCCGGGAGCGACACGACACCGCTGCTGACGGAAGGCCTGTTGCCGCTGCTGCACCGCCGCGCGACCGACGCGAGCGTCGTCGCGGCGCCGACCAACGATGCCGTGCTGATGCCGTTTCCGGAACGGCGCGACATGACGCGCCCACGGCCGGCCGAGCTGGTCGTTTTGTTCGAGGGCTGCGGCCCGGCACCGCTCGCCCGCCTGCGCGAGCGCATCGACGCGGCAATGCGCGCGGTCGACGTCGGCCCCGGCCTCGGGCTGCTCCGGCTCGCCGATTGGTTGGTCTTGCTGGGCAGTCGTTACAACACCCGGCTGCTGTTCGTCTTCGACCGCTTTGAAGACGTGCTGATGGCGCCATCGCCCGACCGCGCCGCGCGCGACCAGTTGCTCGACCAATTGGTCCAGTCGATCGACAGCAAGGCACCGGCGCGCTTCCTGCTGGCCGTGAACGGCGACGCGCCGACGCAGGCGCGTCTGGATGAGTTCGTCCGCCGCCTCCCGGCCATCGTGCCCGAGCTGATGTGGCTGCCGGGTGACGGTGCGCCGGCCGACACGGCCCGCCCGGGTCCGCCGCTGCGTGCGGTCGCGCGGCCGGTCGCCCCGCCCGCAGCGGCGCCCAAGCTGCCCGCCTGGAGACCGAGCGAACCCACGCCGTACCACTTCTCGCCGCTGCCGCCGCACGATCCGGCACCGCCCACCACTCGTCCCGCGGCCACTTCGCCACCCGCGCGGGCCGCGCCCAACCCCAGGCGCGGCCGCCGCTACGTGACTGCGGCGGCCTGGGCCGGCATGGCCTTGCTGTGGCTGGCGGTGCTGGTGGTGCTGTCGCCGTCGCCGCAGCACGAGCCGACGACGGCCACCACCACCGCGCGCAATCCACTCGCGTCGGCGTCGGCGCCGCGCCCGGTCTTGCCCGCGGCGGATGTGCCCGTGCTGAACCTGATTGTCGAAGGCGAGGCCGGCAGGCCGACGCGCCTGGCCGGCGAACTCGCGCGGGCGCTGCAGGCCGATGGCGGTGCCGAGCTGCAGATCCAACCGACCACCGACGTGCTGGCCGGCCTCGCCGCCCCAGCGAGCGGCGCGGCGACGCTTCCACGGCTCGCGATCGTGCGCTACGACGCCCTGCGTGCGGCGGCTTCCGCCACCCCCGCGTCGTCGCTTGCCGTCGTCGCCCCGCTGTACACCGAGGAGCTGCGCATCGCGGTGCGTGCCGACTCGCCGCTCGAGTTCATCCACCAGATCAAGGGCCGGCGCATCAACATCGGGCCGCGCACCAGCACACGCGCGTTGACCGCGGCGACGCTGTATCGGCGCTTGTTCAACAACGCGTCCATCCCGTCGACCACCGACGGCGCGCTCGACACCCGAACCGCCCTGTCGCGGCTCGCCGACAGCAGCACGCTGGATGCCGTGCTGCTCGTCGCGCCGGGGAGCTCGACCGAGGTCGAGAGCGTCCCGGCCGCGCTGCGCCAGCGCATCAAGTGGCTGCGTCTCGATCCGCACCATCCGGCCAGCCGGCGCGCCTTGCAGATCTACCTGCCGGCCACGCTGCAAAGCGCCGCCGGCGCGCCCGTCGCCACCCTGGCCTCGGTCGCGTTTCTCGTGACCACGCAGCCGGTGCCGCGCGTCGACGCGGAGGCCCTCGCCCGCTTCGTCCAGGCGATGTGCCGCAGCCTGCCGGCGCTGCAACGCGGTGGCGATGCCAAATGGCGCGAGGTCAAGGCCGGACTCGAGTTGCCGACGGGCCTGCCGACCGCCGGCGCGACCGAGACCGCCTGGCGCGATTGCGCGTCGCTGGCGGAGGGCCTGCCCGGCCCGAATTCCAAAGCCCCGTTGTCCGGCAACCGGCGCACCGAGGTCGAGTTCGAAGGGGTGCGGCCCGCGCGTTGACCGCCGGCCGACCGCATCGACGCTCGACCGCCGATGCGCATCATGACGTGGCAGGTAATCGCTTTGCAGACGGGCCGCCGGCACACTGGCCTCACAGCAAGACGATTCACCCACCGAAGAAAGAAGTCCACGTCATGAGCAGCAACCTCCTCCCCCTCGCCGTCGCAATGCTGATCGGCATCCCGGCCTTCGGATCGTGCATCGGCATCGGCCTGGCGACGATGAAGTTCCTGGAGAGCGCCGCGCGTCAGCCCGAGCTGATCCCCGAGCTGCAGAACAAGTACTTCCTCGGCGTCGGCGTGATCGACGGCGCGTTCATCATCGCCACCGGCATCGGCCTGTGGTTCGCGATCGCGAACCCATTCAAGGGCTGATTGACGCGCGCCCCTAAAGAACGGCGCGGCTCGCCGGCACCGACGAGCCCGCCTTCTTCTGCGTCAGCATCACGCCGTTCTTCACCGCGACGATCTCGGCGACGATCGAGACGGCGATCTCGGCCGGCGTCTTGCTGCCGATGTCGAGCCCGATCGGCCCATGCAGTCGATCGATCTCGGCCGGCGACAGGTCGAAGAGCGCGAGCCGCTCGCGCCGCGCCGCGGTGTTGTTGCGCGACCCGAGCGCACCGATGTAGAAGGCCGGCGACTTCAGCGCCTCGAGCAGCACCAGGTCGTCGAGCTTCGGATCGTGCGTGACCGCCACCACCGCGCTGTGCGGATCAAGCTGCAACTCGAGCACCAGGTCGTCGGGCATGGCCTTGCTGAAGGTCGTGCCGGGCACATCCCAGGTCAGGTTGTATTCGTCGCGCGGGTCGCAGCAGATGACCTCGAAGTCGAGCGCGAGCGCCATCTGCGCGACCGCGCGCGAGAGCTGGCCGGCGCCGATGATCAGCAGGCGCCAGCGTGGGCCGAACAGCGCGGTCAGCTGGCTGCCATCGAACGAGAACGCATCGCCGCGCGACGCGGCCTCCACCGTGACCTCGCCGGTCGCCAGGCTCAGCCGGCGCGCCACCAGTTCGTGACGCGCGGTGCGCGCCAGCACCTCGGCTATCCAGGCCACGCCTTGCAGCGGCTCCTGCACCAGGCGCAGGTTGCCGCCGCAGGGCAGGCCGAAACGGGCGGCCTCTTCCTTGGTCACGCCGTAGGCGATCAGCGACGGCGTGGCGACGCGCTCGCCGTGGCGCAGCCGGTCGATCAGGTCGTCTTCGACGCAGCCGCCGGAGACCGACCCCGCGACCAGCCCGTCGTCGCGCAGGCACAGCAGCGCGCCCGGCGGGCGCGGCGCCGAACCCCAGGTTTCGATCACGGTGACCAGCCACACCTTGTGGCCTTGCGCGAACCAGTCGCGGGCCTGGCTCAGGACTTGGAGGTCGAGACTGTCCATGGGCAAGTTCTTTCTATCGAATCGCGAAGTAGGCGATCGCGAGCACGACCAGCGCGCCGATCAGCCACCACAGTTTGGCGATGCCGCCGTCGGGTTCGGCGACCGGCACCGCAGCGGCGACCTCGCCCGCAGGCGTCGGCGCACTCGCCTGCAGATGGGCCTCGAAGGCCTTGAAGAAATCCTCGGTGATCTTGCCCGCGGTCGCATCGATCAGGCGCGAACCGATCTGCGCCATCTTGCCGCCGACGCTCGCGCGGGCGTTGTACTTCAACAGCGTCTGATCGCCCTGCGGCGTCAAAACCACGTCGGCCGAGCCCTTGCCGAAGCCGGCGACGCCGCCCTGGCCGTCGAAGTTGATCGTGTAGCCGTTCGGCGCCTGGATGTTGGTCATTTGCAGATTGCCCTTGAAGCGCGCGCTGACCGGGCCGACCTTCAGTGCCACGACGGCCGTGAACGCATCGTCACCGCTTCGCTCCAGCGATTCGCAGCCGGCGATGCAGGCCTTCAAGGCCTCGGGGTCGTTCAGCGCGGCCCAGGTTTTTTCGACCGAGGCCGGGATAAGTCGTTCGCCTTGCAGTTCCATGAAGTCTTCTTCTGTTGTTCAATTCAAGAGTGAGGCCGGGTCGATTGTCGGCGCGCGCAGCGCCCGGCCCAGATCGGCCAGGCTGGCGAGGTTGTGCACCGGCAGGAAACGATCGACATTGGGCAACAACGCGCGCACGCCTGCTGCGCGCGGCTCGAAACCATCGAAGCGCAGCAGGGGATTGAGCCAGACGATCTGGTGCGCGAGGCGGCGCAGTTGCGCGGCCGCCTGCGCCAGGTCGCCGTGTTCGTCGCGGTCCAGGCCATCGGTCATCAGCAGCAGCGCCGCGTTCGACGCGAGGAGGCGGCGCGCCCACCGGTGGTTGAACTCGGCCAGGCAGGACGCGATGCGCGTGCCGCCTTTCCAGTCCTGCACTTGGCTGTCGGCATGCTGCAGTGCGACGTCCGGGTCGCGGTGGCGCAGGCTGCGCGTGATGTTGGTCAGGCGCGTGCCGAACACCAGCGTGTGCACCTTCAGGTAGCGGCGCGTCAGGCCATGCACGTAGTGCAGCAGCAGGCGCGCAT